>OHAG01000714.1_pt1 | contig 25081 bp, 23 predicted proteins | sample 1577081 | NCBI WGS metagenome assembly OHAG01 (sample SAMEA3541513, study PRJEB24748) | human gut metagenome | biome: human gut; feature: human-associated habitat; material: faeces | place: China | collected 2012
TTTAAATGGGAAAAATTGTGATTCTGCTTTTTCTGGTGATGCCGCAGCTTCTCCTCCTCGATCACGAGTGGGATGACGCGCGTGCCGCACAGTTTGTCGCCCGGATGGACGATGCCGTTGCCGCGTCTGGTGGCGATCATGATTTCGTCAATGCTGTTGACCACGTTCAGTCGTTCGGTATCGACCAGAAAAACGCCGTCAATGTCCGCAGAAAGCTCGATTTTTCCCTCTTTTGTCTCGCTTTTGCGCATATTGGCGTTCTGACAGAGCGCACACAGCCGCTCTGCCGCATCATTCTCGTGCAGAAAACCCGGCTGCAGCTCCCAGACGTAAAGCTGCTCTTTACCCATCGAAAGCAGCACCGGAATGTCCTCCGCGGTGACGATGTGGCCCTTGCGGAAGCGCGGCCCCTTGCTCACGCCCGGGATGATCTGCGTCATGTCGTGGCACAGAACATGACCGACCGCGTCCTCGGTTTTGATACATTTCATGGCTTTTCCTCCTCGATCTCGTCACCGGCGGTGATCGTGCCGCCCGTCAGCACAATGGCAAAAATGCCGTCGGTCGGCATGACGCATTTGCCCGTCAGACGGCGGATTTCGCAGTCATTATGGCATTCCTTGCCGATCTGGGTCACCTGCAGACGCGTTTTTCCCACGCGGAGCACCGTACCGACCGGTAAATGCTTGAGGTCAATCCCTTCGGTGAGGATGTTCTCCGCAAAGTCGCCCGCATGGAGCTTCAGACCGGTTCGGCGCATTTCGTCCACGCTCTCCTGCGCCAAAAGGCTGATCTGGCGGTGCCAGTTGCCCGCGTGCGCGTCACCGATGATGCCGTGGTTTTCTTTCACTGTGATACGCTCCACCGGGTGCTTTTTTGTTCCTTTATGTTCACTAATACAAACTGCTTTTACTTTTGCCATATTATCCTTTCTTATCTGTTGCAATAATTGAGAATTGAAAATGGATAATTGAGAATTAAGGTATCGCGCAAAGCGCGATTATTTAATAGCGGCACTATGTGCCGAACCTTCATTTTCCATTCTCCATTCTCAATTTTCCATTCATCCCCCGATTTGGCTCATACCTCTCCGGCTTTCACTCGGCTGCCCGGATTGCATATGGTGGCTGACCGGTTTCCCGAACATACCCTCGCGCAGTGCGCGTTCAAGGTTTTCGCCGTGCAGACCGCGCAGCGGAATCTCCTGCGCCGAGTGCAGGCACGGTTTCAGCCTGCCGTCTGCGGTAACACGGATGCGGTCGCAGTCGGCGCAGAAACGGTGGCTCATCGGGCGAATCAGACCGATTTTCCCCTTCCAGCCGGGCATTCGATACAGTTCCGCAACGCCTTCATTCAGCAGACGCTGCAGCTCCGGCAGGGCGTGCAGCACCGCGTCCGCAGAGAGAAACCGCTCACGCGGCCAGTCCGCGCACGCACCGATCGGCATGAGTTCAATGAAGCGTACCTCATATTTCCCGTCCTGCGCCAGCTGCGCCAGTGCCGGAATCTCATCCTCGTTTACGCCGCCGAGCAGCACGGCATTCAGCTTTGTGCCGCGGAATCCAGCGTGCCGCGCCGCGTCCAGACCGGCCAGCGTATCCGCGAGCGAGCCGCCGCGCGTCAGCGACGCAAATTTATCCTCATTTAAGGTATCCAGACTGATATTCAGCCGGTCAACCCCTGCTTGTTTCAGCTCTGCGGCGTACTGCGGCAGGAGTGCGCCGTTGGTCGTCATGGTGAGCTCCCGCACACCATTGATGGCACGCAGACTGCGGCACAAGTCCACGATGCCGCGCCGTACAAGCGGCTCTCCGCCGGTTAGCCGCACCTTGCTGACACCGAGCGAAACTGCCGTCCGCACGATCTCGGTCAGCTCCTCGAACGACAGCATTTCGCTGTGCTCCCGCTTGCACACGCCTTCGGCGGGCATACAGTACCGGCACCGGAAATTGCACCGGTCGGTCACCGACAGCCGCAGATAGCGGATGTTTCTTCCTTGATTATCCAGCATTTTGCTCACTCCGTCAGCGGCATGACGTCCTCTGGGCGGACGTACAGCGTCAGCTTTTCCGTGCCGGAAAGCGTCTCCCAGACCGCCTTATCCAGCTCCCACCGCAGCCTGCCTGTGCCTGTCGTCTGCAGCATGACCACGGTCGAAAACGGGTTTTCGACTGCGCGCTCGACCGTGCACGGAATGGCGTTCTCCGTGCCCTCTGTGGTAAAGTAATGCGCCCGAACGCCAACGTAAGCGATGTTTTCCGGCACATGCAGCGCGGTTTTGAGCGTTACGTTCCAGTCCTTGCAGAACAGGGTCTCACCTTGCTTTACCTCGGCGGCAGAAACATTCTTGCAGCCGGAAATCAGTGCAGCACCCATGGTTGCCGGTGCGCGGAACAGTTCCTTGACCGTCTCCTTCGGGTCGGATTTTCCCTTGTTCAGCACGCACACCGTATCGCACAGGCGGTACACCTCATCGCGGTTGTGCGTGACGAACAGCGTACCGCACGAAAGATTTTTCAGGATGTCCGAAAGCTCCAGTTCCACCTGCCATTTCAGGTAGGCATCCAGCGCAGAAAACGGCTCATCGAGCAGCACAAGCTCGGGCTGCCCGACCAGAATGCGCGCAAGCGCACACCGCTGCTGCTGTCCGCCGGAAAGCTGACTCGGACGGTTGTTCTCCAGTCCTTCGAGTCGGAACGCGTGCAGGACCTCCCGCACCGCCTGTTCCCGCTCGTTTTTCGGACGGGCGTACGCGCCTGCGCGGATGTTCTGCTCGACCGTCATGTGCGGAAACAGCGCGTACTGCTGAAACAGGCAGCCGACCTTTCGCTTTTGCGGCGGCAGGTCGATTTTCTTTTCGCTGTCGAACAGCACGCGCCCGTTCAGCTCGATATGGCCCTTATCTGGCCTCACGATGCCTGCGATGCACCCCAGCGTCATGCTCTTGCCGCAGCCGGAGGCGCCGAGCAGCGCCATCACTTCCCGCTCGGCAGTGAAGTTCACTTTCAGGTGAAAATCACCGAGCGTTTTCTCGATATTAACGATCAGTGCCATGCCTTACGCACTCCTCTCTCCCGCTTTTCGAGCAGATTGACCGCCAGCAGCACCACCGCCGAGATGGCAAGGTTGACCACGACCCACTTGAACGCCAGCGCGTCATCATTCGTGCGCCACAGCTGATAGACCGTCATCGAAATGGTCGCTGTGCGTCCGGGCGTGTAGCCCGCCACCATGGATGTTGCGCCGTACTCACCGAGCGCACGCGCGAACGCGAGCACCGTTCCCGCAAGGATACCCTGCCTGCAGCAGGGCATGCGCACCCGCCAGAAAATCCAGGTGTTCGAGCGGCCGAGCGTGCGGCCTGCGTCGGCAAGCGTTTCGTCAAAGCTCTCGAACGCGCCGCGCGCTGTGCGGTACATGAGCGGGAAAATGACAACGGCGGTTGCGAAAATCGCCGACCACCAGACCATGGTCAGCTTGAGATTAAAATGCGCGAGCACCCATGCGCCGACAGTTCTTTTCGGTCCGAGCACGCGCAGCAGCAGATAGCCGACCACCGTAGGCGGCAGCACGAGCGGCAGCGTGAACAGCACATCCAGCACACCTTTGAGCGCGCGCGGCAGACGCGCAACATAATAGGCCGCCGCAATCCCCGCGAAAAAGATGATCGCTGTGGAAATAAGCGCGATACGCAGTGAGTTATATAATGGATACCAGTCCATAATCGTCTCCTTTTGTAAATAAAGGCGAGAGATTGCTCCCTCGCCTTCCTATTGTATCAGATTATGCCAACGTGGTAAAGCCTACGCTCTCGAATACCTTGCCTGCTTCATCGGTGGTCAGATAGTCAAGGAACGCTTTTGCCTCGTCTGCGTGCGTACTGTTCTTGAGCACGGCTGCCGGATAGATGACCTGACCGCACATATCAGCAGTTGCCTCGTCAACCGTGTCGAGACCTGCCGAGAATGCGTCGGTTGCGTAGATAATGCCGCAGTCCACCGCGCCTTCGCTTACCTGTGTGGTAACTTCCTTTACGTTGGAGCCGTAGGTCAGCACGCCTGCATCCGCCAGCGCCTTCTCATCCAGCTTGTAGCAGCTGAAAATCTTCTGGGTATACTGACCGACCGGTACATCACTGTTGCCGATGGCAAGCAGCACGTCACCGCTCTTCAGCTTGTCCGCGAGGTCGTCAAAGCTCTGCACCCCCTTCGGGTTGCCCTCCGGTACAGCCAGCGTTACCTTGTTCTCGAGCAGGTCGATGCGGGTGCCGCTCTGCAGCTCATCCAGACCGTCCGGGTTCTTGTCGGTGTCATCCTTGAGAGAGCCGTCGAGTGCGTTCATCTGCTTGGGCGCTGCGGAGATGAATACGTCGCAGTCCGCGCCTTCCTTGATCTGGGTGAGCAGGTCGCCGGAGGAGGCAAAGTTGAACGTCAGGGTGACGTTCGGGTCAACCGCCTTGTAGTCCTCTGCGATCCGGTTCAGGGTCTCGGTCATGGAGGCCGCCGCAAAGACGGTCAGTTCTACCGGATCTGCAGAACCCGCGTCCTCAGCTGCACTGTCGCTGCTCTGGGAGGCACCGCAGCCTGCCAGCATTGCCAGTGACAGAGCCGCTGCTGCAAATCTTGCAAAACGGTTGTTTTTCATTGCGTTTTCTCCCTTATTTTATAACACCTTAATGAAATACGTTTGAAAAGTGCAGCAACGCTTCGAGCACGCCGCCGCCGACCGCAAGCGCCTTATCGGATGCGGTATCGCAGTTTTCACGCTTGCCGCGCGGATCAACGTCACCGGATTTCATACCCTCATGTACGGGTACGCCAGCCTGCAGCAGACCGCGCAGACAGCCGGTGATGGTGGTTTTCATGGGTTTTCCCGCAACATATGCGATGGTGTCTCCCGTCTCGACCAGATCGCCGATTTCACGGCACGGCTCGAACAAGCCGTCTGCCGGGGCACGCAGAACGCGCTCTGCCGCGTGACCGCCGATCACACCGGGAACGCCCGTATTCGGCAGCGGCGAACCCGTATACAGCACCCGTCCGAGTGTATGCCCGCGCATGGTCTCAACCGCCGCGTGACAGTCCACGCCGGCCGTAAAGCCCGGACCGACCGCAATGACGATCGGCGCATCCGTGATGTGCGTACCGAGGTTTTTCTTCGCCAGAATCGCGTCCACCAGAGCATCAGGGTGCAGTTCCTGCACACAGCTTGCCGCCGGATCGGCCAGCACAGCAATGATGCCCTGTTCGGTCAGTGCTGCCGCTTTGGCTGCGGTATCGGCTCGGCGTGCATGCACGCCCTCAACGACTGTTTCGCCCAATCGAATCGCTTCCGAAAAGCATACTGTACGGCGGATCGACGTTGGCTGCGGCAGGTCTGTCAGCACCAGACGAATGCCTGCGCGGTACAGCCGCAAGGCAATCCCCGTGGCAATGTCTCCCGCACCGCGTATCACGACTAACATGGCGTTTTCCTCCGTTTATCTTCGTTGTATTTTACAAACTATAACGATTGCTACCGATGATTATAGCGTATCGGTCGAGTGAAGTCAATATTTTTTCTGTGTGGCAGACATGATATAATACTATTATATAAGCATGGCTGCAGGGCGGGGTGACCTCCCGCCGCATATAACAACATGCAGATAATTTACAACGGCGGGATGAGGTCATCCCGCCCTACGGTAAACATGGCTGTATTAGGTGGATTTATGAAAATATGTGAACAATTACACATGATAAAAGGTGTAACCGCCGTGATCGGCAGCGGCGGAAAAACAACTTTACTGCGTATACTGGCCGAAGAATTATCTGGAACGGTGATTTTGACGACTTCCACGCACATTTTGCCGTTTGCGGGCATTCCCATGTTGGTGACGGATGACATCGAACAGGTCCGCCGCGCACTTGCGCTTCACCGCGTGATCTGCATGGGCACGCCTGCCGCTGAGGGCAAGCTGACCGCGCCGGCACTTCCCTTTTCCGTGCTCGCGGACGCCGCTGACTATGTGATTGTGGAGGCCGACGGCTCCAAGCGGCTGCCGCTCAAGGCACACGCCTTGCATGAGCCGGTCATACCTGAGAATACACGCAAAACCGTGTGCGTCGTGGGCGCATCCGGGTTTGGAAAGCCGGTCGAACAAACCGTACACCGGCCGGAATTGTTCTGTGCACGCACCGGTGCACACATGAGCGGTATTGTCACGCCGGAGCTGGCCGCGCAAGGCATTATTGCAGAACACTTAGCGGATATCGTTGTGCTCAATCAGGCGGAGACTGTATCCCCAGAAATAGCGAAAAGATTCACAGAAGCACTGAAATCTAGCGGATTTACGGTTGTTTGCACAACATTAAATCACACTTTAGAGTAAATCACCGTATTCATTTTCCATTAAAAAGAACCGCACAATGTGCGGTTCTTTCTTATTCCATTCCTACAGGTTTGTCGCTGTTAAACTTGGTTTTGATTGCAATATCCGTATAAAGCAGTTCTTTTTCCGGTGTTTTTTTGTTCTGCAGGTAGTCAAACAGCAGGAACGGCGGCCGGTAGCCCTGCTCGAATGCCTTCTGATCGAGCACAAAACTCAAGCTATCTGACTGGAGCAGTTCCATATTCATCGGGTTGAGGTCGAATGCAACGACCTTGACCTTGCCCTTTCGGCCTTCTTCCTCTACAGCTGCGCACGCACCGGTCTGTCCATTGGACGCAACGTAAATACCGGTCAGGTCAGGATTGGCACGCAAGGCGTGCTGCGTAATCTCGTGGGCATAGTCATCTCGGTCGAAACACGGCTGAAATGCTAACAGTTCAATTTCGTTTCCTGTTTCGCCGTTAATGGTATCCATAAATCCGTTTAATCGGTTATTATGTGCGGTATTATTCAAGTGTCCCGCCAGCGGAAGCACCTTGCCGCCCTCGGGCAGCATCAACCGAAGCAAGCCTGCGGCGGTCTGTCCGGCGCGGTAGTTGTCCATACCAATGAACGCAAGACGCCTGCTGCCCGGTGCATCCGAGTTGAGTGTGATGACCGGAATGCCCTGTTCGTACAGTTCATCAATGCACTGGCGAATCTCCGGCGAGTTGTTCGGCGCGATAGCCAGTCCCTGCACGCCTTGTGAAACCAGCTCTTCAATGTGTTCAAGCACCATTTCGGTATCCAGACCGCGGTTTTCGCGCATGATCAGTTCCACGCCCGAGGCGGCAAGCTCCTCTGCGGCGCGCTGCACGCCTGCACGCACGATCTGCATCGTCGGCGTCTCGGTGGACTGCAGAATCGCACCCAGCTTGAACTCCCGGCGGGATTTGACCAGTGCCTGTCCGATCAGATTCGGTTTATACCCTAATTCTGCTGCAATTTTGTGAATCTTAGCCGCTACTTCGGGGTTTACGCGCCCTCGATTGTGCAGCGCACGGTCTACCGTACCGCGGGATACGCCTGCCAGCTCCGCGATCTGCTGTGCGGTTACAGCCATGTTTTTTCCTCCTTATTCTGTGATAGAAAGCACCGTAGCTTTCATTGTGCGGTGTTGCCTCACCACATTCTTTTTTCTTTATTTACAGTATAGCACACTGCACGCATCTTGCAACTATTTTTTGCGTGTATCCCCGCTTAAATTTACACGTTTCCGTTTTTGTACGGCTTATTTACAAACAAATCGTCTATTTTTCGTGCAGTTTTACCAATATAGTGCACGCCTCTGCACGCATGCTCACGAAAATAAATGTCCTTTCGCACAAAAAACCATCCGTGTTTTTGTTGCGTTCACCGAATCATTCAGAATATCATTCTTAAGACTTGAAACGCGCAGGATATCGTGCTAACCTATAGACAATGAAATAAATCCCCTGAAAACGCAGTGAACATCACCCATGATTCAAGTGCATTTTCGACGGGGAATTATTTTTCAAAAGGTGCGTTCACGAGAACGCCACAGACTACATCTTATTACTTATAGGGGGTAACAAAATGTCATTCTTCTCCTCACTCGCATGGACAGGAATCTCGTTCCTGTTGTTTACAGTCCTCGTTGCAGTCATTTCCGCATGGAAGACCCGCGACGAGCAGCTCGACACCGCTGAGGGTTATTTCCTGGCAGGCCGCGGCCTGCCAGGCGTAGTCATCGCCGGTTCTCTGCTGCTGACCAACCTTTCCGCTGAACAGCTCGTCGGTCTGAACGGCCAGAGCTGGAAGACCAACATGGGCCCGATCGCATGGGAGGTCGGCTCGATGTTCACCCTGCTGGTTCTGGCGTACTACTTCCTGCCGAAGTACCTGAAAATGGGCGCCATGACCATCCCGTCCCTGATGGAGGAGCGCTACGGCAAGGGCACCAAGACGATGTTCTCGCTGGTAATCGTTGTTATGTACTCCATCCTCAACCTGCCGGTCATCCTGTACTCCGGTGCAGTCGTTTTCGAGCAGATCTTCGACATCTCCGGCATCCTCGGCACCAGCAAGTTCATGGCTGTTGCCATCCTGTGCCTCATCATCGGCATCATCGGCGGCTGCTACGCGATTTTCGGCGGCCTGAAAGCAGTTGCAGTATCTGATACCATCAACGGCGTCGGTCTGATTATCGGCGGTCTGATGATCCCCTTCCTCGGCTTCGCGGCACTGTCTGCAGCAACTGGCGGTCATGGCATTTTCGACGGCATCAAGTACATGGTAGAGGCAGATCCGGCCAAAATGAACGCAATCAACGCATGGAATGCACCGGAACCGGAAGTTCCGTGGCCGCTGATCATCACCGGTATGTTCTTCAACAACCTGTACTGGTGGTGCACCAACCAGTCCTTCGTACAGCGTTCCCTCGCAGCAAAGAGCTTGAAGGAAGGTCAGAAGGGCGCTATCTTCTGCGGCTTCCTCAAGTGCCTCGGCCCTCTGTACCTCGTTATTCCGGGCGTTATCGCATTCTACCTGCCGTCCATTCAGGACAAGCTGACCGCTGCCGGTTCCTCTGCAATCGACTTTGCTTATCCGGCACTGATCGCTGAGATCGTTCCGAAGCCGGTCATGGGCTTTTTCGCCGCGGTCATGTTCGGTGCGATCCTCTCCTCGTTCAACTCTGTGCTGAACTCCGCGTCCACCATGTTCACCCTTGACCTGTACCGTTCGTCCATCAACCCGCAGGCTTCTGACACCAAGTGCGTCAAGGTCGGCAAGATCTACGGCACCATCGCAGGCTGTGTAGCAATCGTCATCTCTCCGTTCGTTATGTACGCCGGCGGCATTACCACCTTCCTGAACTCTATGAGCCAGTTCGTATCCCTGCCGGTACTGTGCACCATCCTCGGCATCTTCATGTTCAAGCGCATCCCGAAGTATATGCCGAAGGTAATCACCGTGTTCCACGTTGTATGCTACGGCGCCTTCCTGCTGATCAAGCCGTGCTATCCCGGTTCGTCCAACCCGATCCACTATCTGTACGCAATGGCTGTTCTGTTCCCGATCGAGCTGCTCATCATGTGGTACCTGAACAAGTATCGTCCGGGTGAGGAATATGAGATTCACGACGTCGGCGCAGTTGATCTGACCCCGTGGAAGTACCGTCATGTAGTTTCCATCATTGGTCTGATTATCGCTGTTGCGATCTATATCCTGTTCTCTCCTCTCGGCATCGCAGCTTAATTTGTCCCTTGTTGCACTCTTTGTGCATTGATCCCTCGCTTTCCGGCGGTGAATTGTCCTCACCGCCGGAAAGCAAAATTTTTTTACGAAATTTGAAATTTCCTCTTGCGTTCTCGTGAACGCGGATGTATAATCACCTTGACCTCAGAAATGAGCATTGCACGCAAAGCCTCGAGCAAGCCGCGTGCAGCAAAACAAACCGTAAATAACGCAGGCAACTGCACAACACGAATTTATCACTTTTTAGGAGGAATTCATCATGGAAAATCTGAACATTGCACTGATCGGCTGCGGCATGATCGGCCGTGAGCACATCGAGCGTATCCAGAACCGCATCCGCAATGCACGCATCGTTGCCGTATGCGACGTATTTGAAGAAGGCGCAAAGAAGGGCGCTGAGATTGCAGGCGCCGGCACCAAGGTTTACACCGATTTCAACGAAGCAATCAACGATCCGGACGTAAACGCTGTTGTAGTTACCACCCCGGGTCAGTTCCACAAGGGTCCGGTTCTGGCAGCGATCAAGGCCGGCAAGCCGGTATTCTCCGAGAAGCCGCTGGCTAACACCGCTGCTGACGGCAAGGAGATCGTTGAGGCCGAGATGGCAGGCGGCAAGCACCTCGTACAGGTTGGCTTCATGCGCCGTTACGACCGCGGCTACCGTCAGGTTAAGGAGCTGATCGATTCCGGCAAGTTCGGTGCCCCGATGGTAATCAAGTGCACCCACCGTGCAGACGGCGTTGCCGATGACTACACCACCGCAATGGCTGTTACCGATACCGCAATCCACGAGATCGACGTTCTGCCGTGGCTGGTAAACGACGAGTGGGACGAGGTGCAGTGCATCATGCCGAAGACCAACAGCAAGGTTAAGAACGCGCTGAAGGACCCGCAGATCATGATCATGAAGACCAAGGGCGGCATCATCAACATGCTCGAGGTAAACGTAAACTGCGGCTTCGGCTACGACATCAACTGCGAGGTTGTATGTGAGAACGGCGTTGTAAACCTGCCGTGCCCGTCCTTCCCGACCGTTCGCTACGCTAACGAGGTTTCCACCAAGATCGAGGACAACTGGATCCTGCGCTTCATCGATTCTTACGATGTAGAGATTCAGGACTGGGTTGACCATGCACTCAAGGGCGAGACCGGCGGCTCCTCTGCTTGGGACGGCTACGTTGCTTCCATCACCGCTGACGCTCTGGTTAAGTCCCAGACCTCCGGCGTACCGGAAAAGGTCGTTACCGGCGGCACCCCGGACTTCTACAAGAAGTAATCCACCTCGCATTTTCTATTCATTGCTACTCACTCGCAAGGGTGGCAGAGCTTCCTGCTTTACTGCCCTTGCATATCACCTTAACCACTATACCGCGTTTTACAACGCGAAATTGATACGCTAAAAGGAGTTACTGCTATGAAAATCGGTTTTAACGAAGGCTGCAACCGTTTCTGCGAAAACCACTCCGTACTCGAAGACCTCGACCTGTGCGAGAAGTACGGCTTTGACTACATCGACATCCAGTCCGAGTGCCTCGACCGCGAGATCGCTGCCGGCAAGTACACCATCGACGATCTCGGCGCATGGTTCGCTGACCCGAAGCATCACCTGAAGATGCTGTCCTACAACGCTCTGATCTTCTTCAACATGAAGCAGACCCAGGAGGAAAAGGACGCCGTTATGGCAAAGCTCGACCAGATCATCGCAGACTGCAACAAGCTGGGCTGCAAGATGATCGTTGTTGTACCGTCCATGGACCTGACCGTTCCGGCTACCGTTGACGAGATCCGCGAGGACGCTGTTGCTGTTCTCAAGGAGATGGTAAAGAAGGTTGAGCCGCACGGCATCAAGCTGTCCATCGAGTTCTGCGGCGCACCGACCATGTCCATCAACCGCTTCGAGTACGCTTACGACATCGTTACCGAGGTCAACCATCCGCTGGTCGGCATCACCCTTGATCAGTACCACTTCCACGCTATGGCTTCCGAGTGGGCTGCTCTCGAGAAGGCTGACGGCAAGAAGATTTTCGTATGGCACCTGAACGGCATGGAGAATATGCCGTGCGGCGCTGCTTACAACAACGACGAGAAGCGTCTGTGGCCGGGCGAGCCGGGCGACTGCCTCGACCACAAGCGTTACGCAGATACCCTCAAGAAGATCGGCTTTGAAGGCGACGTTTGCACCATGGAGGTGTTCCGTCCGGACTACTACAAGCTGTCCAACGAGGAGAATATCAAGAAGGCCGCTGAGGTTACCAAGGCACATGTTGCAAAGTACTGGGCTGACTGATTTCACAGAGTGAAGATTTAAGGCAACACCGCACAATTAAAGCGGCGATGCTTTGCGGAAATTTTGTGTCCTGACTTTGTTGCAGTTTCACGGTAATACATCAAGTATTACCGCAAAACTGCGCCTCGTCAGTACGCAAAATTTACTCGCAAATCACTCTTGTTCAATTATGCGGTATTGCCTTAAGAGTGGAGAGTGAAGAGCTTTCCACTCTTTTTCTGTATACCCGCAAAAGAGAAAGAGTGGAGAAAATCTCCACTCTTAAATCTTTTATAAGGCGCTGCTGACTACCGCCGCGACCTCTGTCTCACTGATTCCCTGCTCTGCGGGCACGGTCGGCGCTTTGATGTCAAATCCGACTGCCTTTGCAAGCTCTGCAAGGGAGTTATGGACGGTCAGCGGATTCGGAATCTGCGAAGAATCGCCGTCCTCGGTCGTAGTATCCGGGTCAATGATGATGGTGTCGCCGCTGACCTTTACCACAGCAGGATCGTTGCCGCAGAGCGGTACGAACAGATCGACCGGAACATAGGTGCTGCCGTCCTTGATGATCGGCGCAGCGCCGAGCGAAAACGGTGCGCTCATGCCAATCATGCCCTCGATCGCCGTGTAGACTACGTAGCTGTTATCGCCAATGCGCAGGTCACACTGTGTTTCCTTAGTGTTGAGGTTGATCGCCTTCTTTGCTGCGTCCCACTTGACGGTGTAGCCCAACGCCTCTGCAACCGCGCGGACCGGAACCATCGTGCAGCCATTTACGGAAATCGTCTGCAGGGACGTGGTCTGACCCTTGATAACAATCTTCATCTGTGCCTGCTGACTCTGTGTGTTCGGTACCGGAGCAATCACCATCGGCTCATCGTTTGCCGCCATAGCCGTAGCCGCCATCGAGCCTGCAACCGCCAGTGCCATCATCATAGAGATCATCTTTTTCATAAATAATCTTCCTTTCATTGCTTGCGTGTTTTTGCCATTCGCTATTGATACACTCGAGAACCGTAAAATGCTGCAGCCTTTTCAAAAATTTTTTCTGCGGCCGCTCTATTTGCCGTTCTGCCCTATATACAATCCGTAGATCGGGAATGTTGCAGAAAAAAATAAAAAATTTTCCTGTGCCTTACGCAACATTTTTGTTATATTAAATGTATATAGATCAGAAAACAAATTGATCCATAGAGGTGACATTATGACACTGACGATTCCAATCAGCCGGTTCCGGCGGCTGCTGTTTGCCGTCCTGCTGGCGGTCACGCCTGCGCGTGCTCCGGCGGCAGCGCACGCACAGCTTGCGCAGTTATATGATAGATGGGGTACGGCTGTGTTTCGTGCGGCTTATGCGTACTTACGCAATAAAAGCGATGCAGAGGACGTACTGCAGGACCCCTTTCTGCAGTATATGCGCACTTCCCCGGAACTGGAATCATCGGCGCACGAAAAGGCGTGGCTGCTCCGTGTTGCCATCAACCTGAGCAAAAACAAGCTGAATTCGGCGTGGTTCAAGCACACGAACGCACTCGAGGAAAGCTATCCGTGCGATGAGTTAGACAGTAACCTCGCCTTTGTGTGGGATGCTGTGCGTGCTCTGCCGCCCAAGTACCGCGAACCGATTCATCCGTTCTACCATGAAGGGTATTCTGCCGCGGAAATCGCACGCATTCTCGGACAGAAAGAGAGCACCGTGCGTTCCCTGCTGCACCGCGGACGCAGTATGCTCAAAGAGACACTGAAGGAGGCGTATGATTTCGATGAATAAGTACAACCGTTTGATGGAGCACGTCAATCTGTCTTCTGACCTCGAGCAGCGCCTGCATGATGCGCTGGATAAACCGCCGGTGCGCAAACCGTCCGCCTGGAGAAGATACGGCGCAGCTGCCGCTTGTCTGGTACTGATTATCGGCGGCACAGCTGTTATGCAGATAAACCGCATGTCTGCTAATCCGGATGGTGAGGGAAAGGAACCGCCTGTCACCGCCACTGCGCCGCAGGATTACGACACGACAGACGCGCTTGCCGCTGCGCTCTCCTTCCCGTTTGCGCTGCCGCAGACCTTGCCGGACGGTTATGCGTTCGATTCGGCATCCGATCAGTTCGGCATGGCTGTTGTTGTGTATGCGGACGCAGAAGGACATACACTTAAATACTGCATGGGTAAAGGCGAAGACGCGCTCGAAGGTATGAACCATGCCGTTTCCGGCGAGAAACTTGAGGGTACGGATGCGCTGCTCTATGCCGAGACAGGTTATACCTCGACCGAGTGGAAGGATAGCCAGTATAGCTACTGCTTTATTGCGGATGAAACTTTCGATACCGCAGTTTGGCAGGATCTGGTAAACTGCATAAAATAATCTGCTAATTTATTGAGCTGTACCGCAGGGATGGGTTTCATCCTCACAATAATTTCTAATTACTAATTCCTAATTCCTCATTTTTCTGCTATACTATATAGTTAGGAACAAGAAGAAGGAAGGATACCATGACACTCTACATCAACGCCTGTCCGCGGGAAGAGTCGCGGACGGAACGGCTGGCGCGCGCCTATCTCGCACACATAAGCGACGTCACCGAGCTGAACGTATACGATCAGCCGCTCGTCCCGCTCGACCGTAAACGGCTTGCTCCCCGCGAATCGCTCATTGCCGACGGCAAATGGCACGACCCGATGTTCGATTATGCCCACCAGTTCGCCGATGCCGACGATATCATCATTGCCGCTCCCTACTGGGATCTGGGCTTTCCGGCACAGCTGAAAACCTACATCGAGAACATTTATGTCCCCGGCATTGTCAGCGCCTACAACGACCACGGACAATCGTGCGGCCTGTGCCGCGCCCGCAGTCTGACCTACATCACCACCGCAGGCGGCGCGTACGACCCGCGGTTCAGCTTCGATTATCTGACCGCTATGGCCAAAGAATACTTCGGTATCCGCGAGACCCGACTTATCTATGCGGAGTGTCTCGACATCTGCGGCAACGACCCCGAGGCTATTCTGCAGTCCGCAATCAACCAAATTGAAAGGAGCGCTGACCGATGACCGGAACCTGTGACGACTGCGCCTACAACGTTTACGATGATGAAATGGATGAATATGTATGCGAAGCCTATCTGGATGAGGACGAATTCTACCGCCTGATGCAGACCGGCAAAAGCTGTCCGTACTACCGCTCCGGCGATGATTATGAACTGGTACGCCACCAGAATTAAGGAGGAACCCTGACGATGACCGAACTTGAAAAAGCCGCTTCCGGCCTGCTGTATGACGCCAACAGCGACCCCGCGCTGCTCGAAGCGCGTGCGCAGACCAGCGACCTGTGCATGGATTACAATACACTCCGTTCCTCCCAGAAGGAGGAGAAAAACGCCCTTCTGCATTCCATTTTAGGCGCCTGTGCGCCCGATATTGTCATTGAGCCACCGTTTTTTGTCGATTACGGCAGCCATACGCGTGTTGGCCGTGCATTTTATGCAAACCATAACCTTGTGATCCTGGATGCGGCGCCGGTCACCATCGGTGACCATGTGTTCATCGGCCCGAACTGCTGTATCTCGACCGCAGGCCATCCGTTCGATGTTGCACAGCGCAACGCCGGACTGGAATATGCCAAGCCGGTCACCATCGGCAATAACGTCTGGATTGGCATGGGCGTGCAGATTTGTCCGGGCGTCACCATCGGTGATAACGCCGTCATCGGCGCAGGCAGCGTTGTGACGGAGGATATACCGGCAGGTATGCTTGCCATCGGCGTGCCGTGCAAGGCCGTGAAGCAGGTAGCGAATAAACCGCAGCGACGCATTCTCTGATGAATCAGTAATTAGGAATTTTATCTTCCGCAGGGGCAGACCACCGGTCTGCCCTTTTATTTTACCTCTGCAGAACGCGAACAAGGGAGGCCACCGGCCTCCCCTGCGAAACATAAAACCATATCGTCGATTACTAACTGCTAATTTATTGAACCGCTTCGACAGTCTCCGAACCGCCCTCTTTATAGGTATAAACGGTAAACCCGTCGTACGTCCAGATGCCGTCCTCACCTTCGCCCATGCAGCTCGGCGAATAGCTCTTGGATGTTGGTGCGCCGAGTGCGCTCTCGAGTGCGGATGCGGACGAGCCAACGTACCCGCTCGCCTGAGCGGCAGTCGGCTTCGCCGGTTCTGCAGGTTTGGTCTCAGCCGGAGCGCTTGCCGCAGGCTTGCTCTGTGCCGGCTTGCTTTCCGAAGCGGATGCCGCCGGTTTGCTCGTCGAGGCAGACGGCTTGCTCGTGCTCGCCGGGGCAGACGGCTTTGCGGTCGTGGTGTTCGTGCTGCTCGTCACCGGCTTGGTTTCGTTGGTTTTATCCTCGGTTTTGCTGTCGGTCGAGGTCTTATCGTCAGTCTTAGTCTCGGTCTTGGCCTCGTCGGATTTCTCCTCGGTCTTCGATTCGTCCTTCTTATCCTCGGTTTTGCCGGTCTGGACGGTCTGGCTTTCGTCCTTGGTATCGTCCTGTGCGGTGTTGCCGCCGCACGCAGCAAGACCAAAGCAGAGCGTTAGTGCCAGCAGCATGGCTGTCAGCTTTTTCATAAAATTTCCTCCATATTGTTTATTTCTCCTGCGGATACTGATTAGACGGATTACGGTTCGGTTTTGTTCCCCAAATCCGGTGAATATTTTAGTATATTCGGCAGATTTCGCTCAACAATCTCGATGATGACCGTATCGCCCTCCTGCACCTGCTCCAATGGATACGGCATCTGCCGGGTGATGATCGCCTCACGAAAATCCTCCGCGAGAAACGGATGCAGCGCATTGCCGAACGAATCGCGGCACAGCAGCAGACGGCCGTTCGGCGCATTCTCCTGTGTGGTCTGCATAAGGATATCCTCGTCCGAGCGCGGCTGGTTCACATACGAAAACGAGGTCTGATACACCTGCGTTTCCTCTTTTTGTGTGCCTTTCGGGTACAGCATTTGGTAAAGATCGCCGCTGTGACTCCGCTCGGTCGTATATTCCTCATCCGTAAATTCCGTATGCGGCAGACCGAGCGTGTTCATCAGATAATCGTGTGCGAGCGCGGCGCCGCGATTCGTCCAGTGCGAGTCGGTCTTGTAGTACAGCACGTTCGCGTGTGCGCGGAACACGGAGAACAGGTCGGCGTAGTTCACGCCCTCCTGCTCGAGATACGGCAGCACGCGCTCATAGTTGCCGTCCGCGTCCTCGGTCAGATAACGCGCAGGCATATGCTCCGGATAAAGCGAGCTTTTATTCGGCGCAATCGTGAACAGAAAGCGCGCGCCGCGGCTTTCGCAGTAGTCCTGCATGGATTTTACCGTCTGTGCCAGCTGCTGCGCCTCACTCTCGGTCAGCGTTGCGTGATTCTGATAATCATCGAGCGTTTTCGCGTAGTACAGCCAGCCGTCCGTACCGTAAATGACGTCCTCAGCAGGCGAGGTGCACAGCAGTCTGGTCTGCAGGGCGGCGTTCGCGGTGACAAGCTCCTGCCGGAAGCCGAAATGGTCGGCAACATAATCAGTCAGGTCGCCGAGAAACTCTGCGTTCCAGCCGGTCTGCGCGTTCCACAGGCTCGGCTTGGGCGTGAGATGCTCATTGCCTGCCGCCTGCTGCTCGGGCAGCACGAGCATACCCGCTGCCGGAATCAGGCACAGCGACAAAAACGCCGCTGTAAACCATTTATATTTCATATTTCACCTCAAAATCGGAAGTAAATGAACGGATTAAACGAGCCTGCCGCAAGGTACATCATGCACAGCAGCAGCAAACCCAGAGAGCCGATGAACGTCACGTTCTCGCGTTTCGGTGTGTGCTCACGGGCCACAGGTGTGCACAGGAGCAGCGCAAGACACAGGGTCAGTGCAAACGCAGGCGTAAATTTTGCCCAGACAGCCGCCGTGCCCAGCCAGTGCAGACCAATGCCGGAGAACATCGCGGCATACATGGCACCTGCCTGTGCCAGCGTGTCCGCACGAAACAGCGTAAAGCCGAGCACGACCACGAGCAGAGTGTACAGCTGTCCGATTCGTTTTCCCTTAAGCTTGTCTACCGGAATCGCACCGCAGTCCTCAAGCACGGAAAACAAGCCGTGCCACAGTCCCCAGAGGACGAACGTCCAGCTTGCGCCGTGCCACAGTCCGGTTGCGAAAAATACGAGAAAACGGTTGAGCCACGTCCGCGCATTCCCTTTTCGGTTGCCGCCGAGCGGAATATACAGATAGTCGCGGAACCAGCCGGACAACGAAATGTGCCAGCGGCGCCAGAACTCCTTGATGGTGGTCGCGGTGTACGGATAATTGAAGTTTTCGCGGAAATGGAAGCCGAACATGCGTCCGAGACCGATGGCCATATCACTGTAGCCGGAAAAATCGAAGTAGATCTGCAGCGTGTAGCAAATGGCGCCCGTCCATCCGGCCAGCATGCCGATCTCTCCGGCAGGCAGCGCGAACACAGTGTCCGCCATCTGACCGAGCGCGTTCGACAGCAGCAGCTTTTTGCTCAAACCGCAGATAAACCGGCGGATGCCAAGCGCGGTCTCCTGCGGTGTGGTGCAGCGACTGTCGATCTCCTGCTCGATGTCGTGGTATTTGACGATCGGTCCGGCGATCAGCTGCGGGAAAAACGCGATGTACAGCAGCACCTTCTTGAACGAGTGAGAGACCGTTTGTGGCTCACGGTACACGTCGATGACGTAGGAAAGTCCCTGAAAGGTGAAGAACGAGATGCCGATGGGCAGCGCAATGCCGGTCAGCGGCAGACTCAGCCCGCACAGTGCGTTCACTGTGCGGATAGCAAAATCCGCGTACTTGAACACGGCGAGCAGCCCTATTCCGCCGAGGACAGCAAGCGTGACGCCGAGTTTGGCGTACTTTCCTGCGGCCAACCGTCCGCAGACGTAGTTGAGCGCCACCGATGCGAGCAGCAGCGGCAGATAATACACCTGTCCGAACGAGTAGAACACCAGACTTGCGAGGAGCAGCCAGGTGTTTTTCGCATCCACGTTCGACAGCCTGCGATCGAGCAGAAACACGATCGGCACAAAGAAAAACAACGAAATTGCAGAACTAAATACCATAGATTAACCCTTTATGCACCGCAATTCCGTCTGCGGTGTTACTTTTTTGTCGATGTCGAATTGGCAACGGCAATACCTCCGCTGACCAACACAAGCGCCGCCAGATTGCGTACGGTGAAGATATTCTCGCCGAGCACGAGCGCAGAGAACAACGTGCCGAACACCGGAATCAGGAAGCCGAACAGGCTGACCTTTCCGACCGGAAATTTACCCAAAAGCGCCGTCCAGATGGTAAACGCGGCCGCAGACAGCGCGATCATGTAGCCGAGCAGCAACACGCCGCCGAGCGTCACCCGACCGAGTGCGCCTCCGCCAGCCGTGCCGACACCCAACAGAAAACAGCCGCCGATGAGCAGCTGCCAGCCGGTCAGCAGCATGGGATCACGGCCGGGCGTGTAAATGCGCGAGACAAGCGCGCCCGCGCCCGCCGAGACCGCGCTCAGCAGCACCAGACCGTCACCGGTGAGGTTGAAGCCGTTCAGTCCGCCCAGTCCGAGCGCGAGCACGCCCGCAAAGCCGCAGATGCAGCCAAGCGTTTTCCGTCGATTGAGCTTATCATTCGGCAGCAGGCAATGCGCCAACAGCAGCGCGAAAAACGTCTGCGTGCCGGAGAGCACCGAGCCTTTGGTGCCGGTCGTGCCGCTTAGACCGATGTAGTAGCACACATACTGCAGCATGCTCTGAAACAGACTGATTGCCAGAATCGGCTTTATTTTGTCCCGTTTGGGCACGATTCGATGCCCTTTCAGCCCAGTTGCGAGCAGCACAAGAATTCCCGCCAGCGCAAACCGCCAGCCGGCAAATACAAGCTGCGAAAACGGCGCGTCAGCCGAGACAGCGAACAGCTCGTACCCGCGCTTGACACACGGCGCCGCACTGCCCCAGAGAGCGGTGCATAAAACCGCCGGTAAATATAATTGACGTAACAGACTGCGTTTTTGTTCCCCCATTTTGATACTCCCAGACAAAAATTTTTATGATTGCTGCTATCAGTATACCATACTTCCCTGCTCTCCTGCAAGAAAGGGAGTTTTATCGGACTTTCTCTGTGGTACACTGTCCTCAGTAAAAAAGAGAGGTGAAGCCATGATCTACACTTGCGACACCAAATGCTGCCACTTTATCTTCTTCGGCAGCGCTGAAACCCGCGTCTGCCCGGATTGCGGCAAGCACAGCATCCGGCCGTCCACGCTCGAGGAACGCGCCGCGTTCTTCCGCCGCCAGACCGAGTTCGCACAGGAGCATCCGACCGGATAAGGCAATACCGCATAATTGAACAAGAGCGATTTACGAGCAAATTTTGCGTACTGATTAGGCGCGGTTTTGCGGTAATACTTTGTGTATTACCGTAAAGCCGGAACGACATCAGGACACAAAATTTCCGTAAAGCGCCGCAGCTTTAATTGTGCGGTGTTTCCTTCATCAAAAGAAAAACCCTTCCGAATGTTGTCCTCGGAAGGGTTTCACTTACTGTCTTCAGTTGTCATGTGCGGTTACGGCTCCTCGTGTGATGTTTTTTTAATCAGACGATTACTTGCCGCGACGATTGGTACGGTTCATGCTCTTAGCGTTGATGTGTTCGCCTTCCAGTTCTACCATGCGAGCGTTTACCAGTCCATTAAAGAAACTTCTCATACCCATAATCTTTGCACTCCTTTTCAGTGATTCAGGTGATTGTATTTTTGAGATCCTTTCCTGATCTCTGGTATTATAATACACTTTCCCTGAAAAGAATACAAGAGCAAGTTTTTATGAATATCTCACAACTCATCCGTCGTTATTTTGTATAGTTTGCACAGTGCTACTTGACACCTTATACATAATTAATCGAAACCACTTGTGAACTTTACATAATAAATCAGCGATACTCCTTCGCCAGTCGTTCAAACAGCGGCAGCGCACGCTCGATGGTCTCGGTTTTCACACAGTAAGAAATTCGCATATGACCGGGGGCACCGAAATCCGCACCCGGAACGACCAACAGGTCATATTTCTTTGCGCGTTCACTGAAGGCGCGGTCGTCCGCCTCGAGCGTCTGCGGGAACAGATAAAACGCGCCGTCCGGCTTGACACAGCGATACCCCATCGAGGTCAGACCGTTAAAGAGCAGGTCGCGGTTGGTCTGGTAGACCGCAATATCGCTGGTCTGGTCGGCACAGCGTGCCGCCACGCGCTGGAACATACTCGGCGCACAAACATAACCGAGTGCGCGGCCTGCACCGCAGACAGCGGCATACAGTTCTCTGCTGTCGGCGGCTGCCGGCGGCACGAGCACATAGCCGATACGCTCACCCGGCAGCGACAGCGACTTGGAGTACGAGTAGCAGATAATGGTATCGTCGTAGAAATGCGGCACGAACGGCACCTGCACGCCATCATATACGATCTCACGATACGGCTCGTCCGAAATGAGGTAAATCGGGTGACCATATTCCTTCTCCTTATCGCGCAGTATGTCGGCAAGGCGCTTGATGGTCTGCCCGGAGTACACTGCACCGGACGGATTGTTCGGCGAGTTAACAACGACCGCCTTGGTGTGCTCATTCAGGCACTGTTCGAGAGCACCGAAGTCAATCTGAAAATCCGCGATAGACGGCGGCACAATGACGCACTTGGCACCGGCACCGCTTTCGATGAACATTTTATATTCCGGGAAATACGGCGCAAACACAATAATCTCGTCACCCTCGCAGACGATCGCCTTGAACGCACAAGAGAGTGCAGCTGCCGCGCCTGCAGTCAGGTACAGGCTGTCGCCGGTGTAGTCTGTGCCGAAACGCTTGTTAAGGCTGTCCGCCAGTGCGCCTCGCACATCTGCGGCACCCTGTGCCGAGGTATAGCCGTGCAGTGCAACCGGATCACCTGCCGCTTCGGCGTAAATCGCCTGACGAACGGCCTCCGGGGCGGGTACGTTCGGGTTGCCGATCGAGAAATCGAATACGTTCTCGCGGCCAACGATCGCTGCACGGCTGTTCCCGTACTCGAACAGCTCGCGGATTGTCGAACGGCGGCTGCCTAAATCCATCATGTGCTCATTTATCATGGTTATCTACTCCTGTCAGGGGTTCTCCCTGCGAAAATTACTGCCCTTATTATACCATACTATTTTATCAGAGTGAAGAGTGGAGAGTGCGGAGTGGAGCGCTTTCTTTTATGTTGTGAGGGAGCACGCTGTGCTCCCTCGCGGGATAACTTGTGCAGGGCGGGATGGTTCCCGCCGTTTCCTGCCAAATAACACAATAAAAAACGGAGAACAGAAAGCAAACGTCAGACGCTTATTTTCCATTCTCCATTCTCCATTCTCAATCTGCCAGTCCGATGGCTGCCGAAAGCGGCATCGACAGCACAATACCGTGGCTGCGGGTCTTCATCCCGACCGCCTGCATCAGCGCCGTCATAACCTGCTGTTTCTCATCGCTTCGCACCACGAGGAACACGATTTCCTTTTCGGCCTGAATTTCGATACCGAAAAATCGCTTGACCTCATTTTCCGCAATACCGCGCGCGGAAATGACCGTGCCGCCGCGCGCACCGGCCTTTCGCGCCGCATCCATCGCCACGTTGGTATAGCCGCGCTCCATCACAACTGCTACAACGTCAAAACCGTCGTTCTTCTCTGTCTCGTGCATCCTGCTGACCTCCTTTTGCTCCTCGTCTGCAGCGGTCAGCAGCTTGTGCCACCGCAGACCAATGCCTGTAATCGGAATGGTAAACGCGATTCCGCGTCCGGGATATCGCATTTCCAGCTCGCGCCCGAGCCTTTTGAGCAGGCGAACGCCGGTCTGACGGCTGACCATACACATCACAATAGCCTTTGCCGTTTCACCGATACCGAGCAGGTCGAGCATTTCCGTGCGCGCCGTGCCGTGAGCCATGCACACAAAGTCCACCGGCGCCTGTTCCTCACGATAGATACGCAGCACCTTTTCGCCCTGCTCCACGTCAACAACGGCCGCCACGACCTCTACCGCGCCCTGCACCGTCATCTGCGGTCGGTTTTCACTCATGCTCTGCTCCCTCCAAAACGATGATGCTGTCCTCATCCTCTGCGGAAACATCGGACGCATCCTCGCTGTTCTGTTTCTTTTTATAGATGAGACCCAGCACCTGAATGGTAAGCAGCGGGGTCATGGCTACCATAGCTACAATACCGAAGGCGTCAGTCATCACGTTGCCGCCGAGCGCTTCACACGCGCCCATGGCGAACGGCAGCAGGAATGTGGTCGTCATCGGACCGGATGCAACGCCGCCCGAGTCAAATGCGATGCCGGTGAAAATTTTCGGCACGCAGAAAGTCAGTCCCAGTGCGGCAAGATAGCCCGGCACCAGTATATAATAGATTGAAATGCCTGTCAATACGCGCAGCATAGCCATGCCGACCGAGCAGGCCACGCCGATGGACAGGCTGAGCATCATCGCTCTCTGCGAGATGCCGCCGTTTGTGATGGACTCGACCTGTCGATTGAGCACATGCACGGCCGGCTCCGCAGTTACCAGAAAATAGCCGATAAGCATGCCGAGCGGCACCAGCACCCATTCACGTCCGCTCAGCGCCAGCTGCTGTCCAAGATAATGTCCCACGGGCATAAATCCGACGTTTACACCGGTCAAAAACAGCGACAATCCGGTAAATGTGTACACAAAGCCCACGCCGATCTTGCGCAGCTGCATGGCATGGAATCTGCGGAAAATCAGCTGAAATACCGCGCAGAACAGGATGATTGGCACCAGCGCGGACAAAACCTCGTGTATGTACGCGGGCAGCTCCACCACAAATGTGTGTGCTGCCTGACGGGTGTCCTCCACATCCGGCACAGTCACTGCCGTGTAGCCTGCACCGTTTGTCGGATAGAAAATACCAAGCAGCAGCACCGCCAGTACCGGCCCGATGCTGCACAGCGCAACCAGACCAAAGCTGTCCTCCTGTGCGCCGCTATCGCCTCGGATAGAGGCTAAACCGACACCGAGCGCCATGATGAACGGTACGGTGACCGGTCCGGTGGTCACACCGCCCGAGTCAAACGCCACAGAAACGAACTCGTTCGGCACGAAAGCCGACAGGATAAATACCACCGCGTAAAACACAATGAGCAGCAGCGACAGACGAATCTTGAACAGCGTACGCAGCATAGCCAGCACGAAAAACAGACCGACGCCGACCGCGACCGTCCAGATCAGCACATTGTTTGGAATGGACGGCACCTGACCGGCCAGAACCTGCAGATCCGGCTCCGCGATCGTGATGAGTATGCCGATAATGAGCGTAATGAGTATCACGATGAACAGATTTTTCGTGCGCGGCAGCTGTGCGCCGATACCCTCGCCCATAGGCGTCATAGATACGTCCGTGCCGAGTGAAAACAATGCCATACCGACGATAAGCAGCGCCGCACCGGTCAAAAACAGCACCATTGTGCCGACCGGCATCGGTGTGATCGTCACGCTGAGCAGCAGCACGATGATCGTGATCGGCAGGACAGACGACACCGACTCGCTGATTTTTTCTTTCAGAATTTTGTTCATTCTCGACCCCCTGCTTCGCGATAAAATACCAATTTAGGCTATTATATCATACAAGGAGAGGTGAATTCCAGTGAACAGGGCATTTTTAACGAAAACAAAACACCGACTCTTTCGAGTCGGTGTTCGGTGTGCGCGATGAGTTATCTTCCCGGGCCGTCACCAGCCAAGTATTGTCACCGTAAACGAACTTAACTACTGTGTTCGGAATGGGAACAGGTGTACCCTCGTCACAATAATCACGCACTTACTTTCTTGTGAACAAGAAAGTAAGCAAAGAAAACTTTACCTGCGCTTACGCGCTCTTGTTCAAAAGAAACCTTATTTAGAAACATATTACTATGTTTGCTACTTTGTTATACCGTCAGCACTGTTATAAAAGATTGGTGACCCGTGGGAGAATCGAACTCCCGTTTGCGGCGTGAGAGGCCGCCGTCTTAGCCGCTTGACCAACGGGCCATAACAGTTAGACTTCCGGTATTTCTCGGTTCCGCTGTGGATTTTGTTACGAACCCACAGCGCACCGAATCTGGTACACCATCACGGGCTCGAACCGTGGACCCACTGATTAAGAGTCAGTTGCTC
>OHAG01000718.1_pt1 | contig 25001 bp, 24 predicted proteins | sample 1577081 | NCBI WGS metagenome assembly OHAG01 (sample SAMEA3541513, study PRJEB24748) | human gut metagenome | biome: human gut; feature: human-associated habitat; material: faeces | place: China | collected 2012
TCATAGGATTTTTTTCCACTCAGTACTTTATTAATTAAAAATATAAATTCATCTTTTTCTATTGTATCTGTTATATATCCTTCAATTCCATAATCTAATACTTTTTTGAATGTGTTTTTATTTTTATTTCTATCAATTACTAATACCTTTAATTTTTTATTTTTTAATTTTATATAATCTATAATTTTTAAATCTTTTACTATATCATTGTGTATATCTATTAGTATAAAGTCAGTTTGTAATAATTCATCCTTTGTTGTTTCTCTTAATGTCCTTTTTACATTTACATTTACATCTTCTAGTAAATCTTTAAAAAAATCTTCCATATATTCTCTTATTACAAAGGCTTCTGATACTATTAATATGTTCATCTTTTCCCCCTACAAGTCTTGCTATCTTATAGTATATAGTATTTATATCCTTTAGTATAGTATTTTATATATCATAAAAATAAGGATATATAAAACATATACCCTTATTTTTAATATTTAATAAATAAATTATATTTCAGGCTTAAGCAACCACATTGAATAAGTAGTGTATAACTCATTACCTTTATCATTATATTTTGCAAGATTTTTATAATTTTTAGACTCTATATCCTTATTTATATCTTTTGTTAAATTATCAATATCATCTATCATAGATATCATTTCTTCATACTTAGACTTATCTAAGCTTTCAAACATAGATTTTACATCTTTTGTTAAATCAGTATCTACAACTTGTAAATCTTCTTCTTTTATTTCTTGTTTCTCATAATTAATAGTTTTATATAAAGTTGTAAATATACTTTCCATTGATTCTGCAAAACCTTGATTTATTAAAGCAGTGTATATTTTTATATCCTCTTCTAAATTACTTATATCTGCTGGTTCTAATTTAGCATCTTTTATTCTATATTCATAAGTATATCCCATGCTATCTGTAGTGTTTCCAAACTCTAAAGTTCCAGTTACTTTTACAGGTACATCAGTAAATTCAAAACTTTTACCCTCTGGTGCATATACTGCTATAGTATTTACTAAAGAGTCAGTATTTGGAACACAAAATGCACAGTTTTGATATGGCATATTCATTAAATATGTATACTCTCCATTTAAAGGAGTACTTGTAGACATAAATCCTATCATACTCACTTTTTTAGAATCTATTTTCTTTAATTCAGATGTTTTTATAGTATCTTTAAATTTTAACTCTGTTACTCCATCTACTTCTTGTAACTTAGTACTACTACATCCACCTAAGGCAACTACCATTACAATTGTAGAAATTAATGCTACTGCTTTTTTAAACATATCTATTCCCCCTTGTTTCTTTTGTTTTTTAGTATGTAGAATATTAACGGCAATATACTAAACACTATTATTGCTAATAGCACTATGTATTCTAAGCTATAAACTTTATTCATAGCTAAAACTATTCCAAGGCTACTAGACACTTTGTTAGCTAAATTTAAAACTATTTCTCTACCTAATAAAGATATTAATAATGCCAATATTATAAGTATGCTATTTTGATATCCTAAATAGCCTATAGTTTTACCCTGACTAGCTCCTAGTATATGTAATATTTCTAAATCTTTGTCGTATGTTTTTTGCATCATATAAGTCATAATTACAACTATTATTATAGCTAGTATTACTACTAAGCTCGATAATATTAATGCAATTTGTTTGCTTATATCAACATTTCCCATTAACTTTCTTAAAGTTTGAGTTACATTTATAGCTTGTAAGTCTTTATCCTCAACATTAAAGTCTTTTATTATTTTATTTGCATTTCCTAAATTTCCACTACGCACTAATATTGCTGTTACTTCTCCATCACTGTGGTTATGAGTATGTGTATGTTCCTCTTCTTCACTATGTTCATGGTCATCTTCATGGTCATGATCATCATGAGAATGTTCTTCTTCATGATCATGATGTTCCTCATCGCTATGTTCTTCTTCATTATGAGCTTCTTCATCATGATTGCTATGTGCTGACCATATATTACAAATATCTGTAAACACTGCATTATCATAAGAAGTATTAGTACTTTTTAGTATTCCAACAACCTTATAAGGACTATCACTGTGGTCATGTCCACTTATTGCATCTCCTGCTCCATGAGAAGATACTATTTGTGAACCTATCTCTAAGTTATAAGCTTTTGCCACATTGCTTCCTACTACAACTTCAAAATCTTCACCAAATACTTGACCTTTACTAAATTCATATCCTTCTAGTAAGTTTGGTTCTGTTCCTACTATTTTTGAACCTCTATAATTGTCACCTAAAGCTATTGGTACTACTTTCATAGTTTCATCTATATCTTTTATATCATCTACTACTGAATATGGTAATGTTCCTAGTGGATCTTCTGAAAAGAATATACTAGACATTAATAATTGTGTACTACTACCTTTATTACCTACTACCACGTCGTATTTTTGATCTACTCTAAAAAATCCCTCTTGAATTTGTGAGGAAATATTTATAGATAGCATACTTATTGTCATAGATATACTAAGTGCTATTACATAAAGTATTGATATAGTTTTTTTCGAGTTTATACTTTTAAGAGCAAATTTAAACATACTTATTCACTCCCTTCTAGTAAGTTTTCAAATCTTACTACTTCATCAAAATATTTTGCCATAGTTTCATCATGAGATACTACTATTAATGTGTTTTTTGCTTTTTTATGTATATTAATTATAAGTTCCATTAAATCATTTGCTAATGTTTTGTTTAGTGATCCTGTTGGCTCATCACATAATAATATATTGTAGTTTTTAGCTAGTACTCTAGCTATAGCTACTCTTTGTTTTTCTCCACCTGATAAGTGTTTTACTTTAGAGTTTATTTTGTGTTCTAGCCCTACTTGTTTTAGTATTTCTTTTATTTGATTATTTGATAGTTTTTCATTTGCTAGGTTTAATAATATTTCTAGGTTATCTTTTACTGTGAAGTCTTCAAATAGTTTGAAGTCTTGTAATATGTATCCTATAGTTTCTAGTCTTAGTTTTTTTAATTCTTTTTCTTTTAGTTTTGTTATATCTATATTTTGATTATCTAGGTTGATTTGTATATTTCCAGAGTTTGGCTTTGTTAGTCCTCCTATTAGGTTTAACATTGTTGATTTCCCACTTCCCGATGGTCCTAGTATTAGGTAGGATTTTTGTTTTTTGAAGTGGATATTTTTTATGGATATTTTTGTGTCGGTGTATTGTTTTGTTATGTTGTTTAGTTTTATCATAAAATCCTCCTTATTTGATATTGATAATTATTATTATATTTTAAATTAAGTTTACTTAGAAATAAATTACTCTTAAGAATAGTATTTGCATAAAAGAGGTTAAGCATTAAATGCTTAACCTCTTTTATACTTATATAAACTTATTTTATGATTGTCCTGGTGCATCTGGTGATGTTGATTTGGGGTTACAACAACATTTTGAGTAATGTGATTCAGGCCATGTACATTCAGGTGTACCCTTACACCCATTGTTCATATGATGACCTATACTCGCACAATCATTTCTATGCCATTCACCTAAGTCATGACAATAATTAAAATTTTTAGGATCTTTTTCTTTATCTTCAAATAATTCACTACAAGTACAATTTGTAAAAGTATTTTCAACACCTAAGCTTAATAATTCTGGTTTATTCCATTCTTTCATATATATTATCCCCCTATTAAAATACTAAAGAATTAGTACGTTCTTAATTCTTTATTATATAATAGTATTTTATATTAGCTCATATTATTCTTACACTATAGTGTAATGCGTTCCTCAAAAAACAACAGTTATATTTTCAATTTCCATTTTTTCAACTAATTAAATTTACTATCTAAAATTCTATACTCTCTATTACACACATTAAACACACTTGATATATAATTAGTAATACTACAAGTTATATTACAATTACTCACCATAATATTTTTTAAACCTATCTCTCAATATCCATATAAAATGAAGCCACTATTTTATATTTTACATAATTATAAATTCCATTAAATCATTTGCTAATGTTTTGTTTAGTTATACTTTGGAATTTATTTTGTGTTCTAGTCCTACTTGTTCTAATATATCTTTTATTTAATTATTTGATAGTTTTTCATTTAATAGGTTTAGTAATATTTCTATGCTATCTTTTACTGTAAAGTCTCCAAATAGTTTGAAGTCTGTAATATGTATCCGATAGTTTCTAGTATTAGTTTTGTTATCTCTATAGTTTGATTTTCTAAATTGATTTGTATATTTCCAAATGTTGGCTTTGTTAATCCTTCTATTAAGTTTAGCATTGTTGGTTTTCAACTTCCTGATGGTACTAATATTATATAGGATTTTTGTTTTGTGAAATGGGTACTTTTATAGATATTTTTGTATCTATGTATTATTTTGTTATGTTATTTAGCTTTATCATAAATCCTCATTATTGAAAATAGTATATAATTGATAATAATTATATACTATAATACTATTTTTGTGAAATAAATTATACTAAGGTGTATTATTTATGCATAAATAAAAGGTCAAATATTAAATACTTGACCTTTTACTTTATCTAGTTAATTTTATGATAATCCTGGTGGTGTACTTATTGCTGTTGGTGGACAACAACAATTTGAGTTATGTGATTGTCCGGCCCACTCATGACTACCTCCGCTTGGACATCTTGAACCACTTTGAACATGATTTTCATCCTTTATACTTGTACAGTTATTTCTATGCCATGTTCCACCAGTTTCACTAAAATTATGGCAGAAGTGCATATTTTTAATACTATAGTCTGTTGACGTATCATCTCCATACAGTGCTGCTCCACAATCACAAGCACCTTCAAAAGTATTTTCAACACCTAAACTTAATAATTCTGGATTATTCCATTTTTTCATTTGTTTTACCCTCCATTAAATATTAAAAAACTAATATGTTCTTCATTCTCTCATATATAATAACGTAGTATGGTATATTTTTACATTACACTACAGTGTAATTATTTTACTAAAAATCTACAGCCATCTTTTCAACTTCACTTTGTTCAACTAAGTTAACTTGACTCTGACAAATTCTATAAACCCTATCACACATATTAAGCACACTTGGCCTATGAGTAGTAACAATACAAGTTCTCTTTTTATTACTCTCCATAATATTTTTTAACACCCTTCTTTCAGTATCTACATCTAAAGCAGAAGTAGCCTCATCTAATAATAATATAGGAGAATTTCTAAGAAGTGCCCTAGCAATAGATAACCTTTGATTTTGCCCTTCAGAAAATCCTAATCCTCGCTCCCCTATACTACTATAAATTCCTTCTGGTAATTTCTCAACAAAATCATATGCACAAGCATCTTTAAGTGCATTTATAATTTCTTCATCAGTTGCATCTATCTTTACCATCCTCATATTTTCAGCTATAGTTCCAGAAAACATAGTTTTTTCTTGTGGTACATATGCCATAAGCTTTCTACTACTAGCAGAAATATTACAGTTAAGTCCACTTTCATCTTTTAAAGTTGCTTTTCCACTTTTTAAATTAGTAAGCCCAAGTAATATCCTCATCATAGTACTTTTACCTTCTCCTGAAGGACCGACAAGTGCAATTATTTCACTAGGATTAGCTTCTATATTAGCATTATCTAATACTACTTTCTCACTATTTAAATATTTAAAATATCCATCTTCTACTTTTACAGAAATTCCATTGTCATCTAAGTTAGTACACATAGTGTCTACTATACTATCATCTTTAATATTTTCTCTAGGTAGTTCAACGACTTCCATAATTCTCCCTGCAGCAGTAGTTGCTCCTATAGCTGATGGAACTACATTTATTAAATCTGAAAATGAACTTGATAATTTGCTTGATAACTGTAAAAATAAAGTCATTGTTCCATAAGTTATATGCCCAGTCCAAAGTCTGTATACTCCCCATCCAAAACAAGAATAATAAACAATCATACCTACAACAGACATAAAACAATATGTATATATAGAAAACTTATTATATTCTAAACCAACTTTTTTTGCTTTTTCTTGTACACCTCTTAAACGGTTTGAAAACACATTTATTAAATTAAATGCTTTTATAGATTGTAAATTTTGAAATGTTTCTTCATTAAAGGCCATCATTTCACTACTTATTTCTCTACTTGCTTTATTAAACTTTCTCATTTTTAACATTAAAGATTTTGATACTAATATAGTTATTGGTGCACTTAATAATGAAAGTACTGCCATAGTTGGGTCATAATACATTATAACTGCAAATATACAAATAAATTGTACTAGCTTTGTTATTAAGTTTGGAATCCATCCAAGTACACTATCTGCCACAGTTGTAGCATCACCAGTTAATCTAGTTAATAGATCTCCACTATGAAAAGATGACATACTTTCCCAATCAGTATTTATAATTTTATCGTAAATATCTGCTCTAATTTCATTTCCTACTTTTATATTTATCTTAGCTGATATTCTACCTGTTACTGCTTCTAGTATTATACTTCCAAGTCCCATACCTATAATAGTTGCTACTATAACTCCTATATTTTCTGAGTCGTGTCCTGTTACTGCATCAATTAAGTTTTTTGAACAAACACTTGATATAAGCCCTAGTATTGTTCCTAATATTCCTAAGAATATATAAAATACTACTCCCCATTTATATTTATAAATATATTTAGCTATCCACTTTCCTTCTATATACATTTCTTTTAGCATACCATTTTTGATTTTTTCTATTAAATCCTTTATATACTCAATCATTTTTCTCAACTCCCTAATTAATTATTAAAATAAAATTTAAGTTGGAATAAATTTATCCCAACTTATCTAATTCAATCTCTTTATCTTTATAAATTGTATCTTCAATAACTTTTATTTGCTCATTTACAGAAAATACGTCCTTAGGTCTTATTATATTGTAATACTTTATTCCCTTTGCTATATCTGCACACTTTTTAAAATATGTAGGCTCTATACCTCCAGAGTAATTTATTACTTCTATTCTAAAGATATTTTTAATTAACCTTTGTATTTTTTGTATACCAGTAATTTCTTTAATCTCTACATTTTCAACATTTTCTGAAACAGATAATTCAAATACACCTTCAAAAGGAACTTCATAATTTACAAAAGCATCTAGTGCTGGTACTATGTATTTTATATTAAAATCACTTCTAAAAGGCTCATAATCATCTGGGTTGTATCCTAATTTAACCATAGTGTCATCGCATAGTTTTTGATATCCAAACCCTGGATGTATTTTATTTATTTCTCCTTGTTTTATAGAACAAACATCATCTGCAACAAAGTTATATCCACGTTGTCTTAGTGCAGTTGTAATTGTAGATTTACCTGCTCCTTTATCACCAGTAAATACATATCCTTTATCATTTATTACTATTCCTCCACCATGAATAGCCACCATATTATTTTGTAATAAAACCATTCCTAAAACGCTACCTAATATGTATACTTTTATTAATTGATTATCTGCATTTTCATATGGTTCTATAATTACTTGGTTTCCATTAGTTATATGATATATTGCTAAGTTTGGTATGTTAAACCACATATCTTGCTTTTGATAATTTGCCATATAACCTTTTTTTATTAATTCTTTTATTTCATTAGATACTATTCCATAATTTATTTTTGCATCTATATTATTATCATTATCTAGTTTTGATAATTCTGGTATTTTTATTTCTGACTCTATATTTAACCCATATACTCTATATAAATAGCTCATTTTTTTCTCCTTTTTAAATTTATACTTTAATCATACCAATCAATATTCTCTTATTGTACTATCTATTTATATACTGTTTTTACTACTATAGTATAACTTTTTAATCTTCTTTAACGATATTTCTTAAATTATTAACGCTCATACCATACTCAGCCGCAAGCAAACTTAAATTAACCCCATTATACCTTTTCCTAATTTCCCTATTTCTGCTATTTCTAATAGTAGCTTTATATGTTGGTATATACAAATTGCTTCCTCCATACATCCTAATTATCTCTAAATACTTTTCATCTCCCACAATTTCATATAACATTTCTAAATGTTCATACACATCTTCTTTTCTTATTTTCATATTAACCTCCTAAAATTTTAAACTTAAATTATATAAAATATCATCTTTTATAAATTTATTAATAAAACCTAACAAAAACTTGCTTTAATATAATTGTAGTTTTTAGTATAAAAACTTTCGAGGAAAATACTTTTAAATATACTTTAGAAAAATACATTAAAACCCTGCTTACACCTTTCTAAGTAATATATAAATATAAGCTTTACAAATGGCTTAAATAAAATTTAGGAGGTAACTTATATGGCAGTTACAGTATTAAATAATCCAGCAGGACTTAGATTAAAATTTGATTTAGGAAAAGATGACTCAACAGGCAAAACTAAAGTAAAAAGCAAAACATTTTCAAATGTAAAACACAGTGCATCAAATGAAGATGTATATGAAGTAGCAAGTGCTATAGAATCTCTTCAACAATATCCAGTTTTAGAAATAGCTAAAATAGACAACACAACTTTAGCATAAAATTCACTTTGCTTGAGCGACATGTCGGCGAAACATTTCAAAATATCATTTTTAAATAACTATCAATTAAGGTTTTAAATTTTGAAATACTTTATATTATTAAAATTAATATTATTAGGAGGATTTTATTATGGAATTAAATAAAAAATTAGTTATGACTTTTAAAACTACAGATGACAAAAAGGTATCATTAACAGTGGATAACCCAAAAGAGGATTTAACAGAAGAAGAAGTAAAAACTTGTATGGAACTTATAAAAGAGAAAAACATATTTGCACCAGGTGGATCTGATTTAGCATCATTAGTTTCTGCAAAAGTTGTTGAAACTGATACTACTAACTACGACTTAGTATTTTAATATAATATATGGATGGTAATTTAGAAGTTCTGATTGCAAATGTAGGCTTTCCAATTGCTATAAGTATGTACTTACTTATTAGAATCGAAGGAAAACTTACAATTTTAACAGATAGTATAAATGAACTATCTAAAAATATTTTAAACATGAGAAAAGGATAGCAGCTGCTATCCTTTTATTAATTTATACACTTCACACTTGTGCGAATTATATTTCTAACTTGAACCTCACTTATTTCAAATGCCCTTGCAAGATCCTTTATATTTTTTCCATTATATCTTTTTATAATCTCTCTATTTCTTCCATTTCTAAGAAGTGTCTTCTTACTTGGAAAATAAATAGCGATACCACCATATTCATTACAAAACTCAATAAACTTATCTATCCCCATAAAATTAGCAAGTCCCACAAACTCCTCTGGAATATCCTCAATTTTTATATAATCCATCTTATCCTCCTAATAATCTATATGTTGAAAATGTAGTCTTGGCCCATTGTAGCAATAATGTCTAAATTTTGTTTCTCCATCTCTACATTTGGCAACTATTAAATCTACTATTTTTATTCCCTCTTCTCTTGCTTTAAGTACACTTTTCTTGTCCCTTTTAATCTTTACAACTGCTTCCTCAAAATCAGAAAGTACTGGCTCATGTATATATACAACATTGTTACTATCATGAAATATTGCCTTACTATCTCTCATTGGGCGTTCTCCCCAAGGTCTTAAATCCTTCATTTCATCATTTAATTGACTTAACTGTATAACTGGTATATGAAAATCTAAAGTTATATTTTTAAGTTCTCTTGATAAAGTTGCAACTTCTCTTTCCCTATTTTGTAAGTTTTGTTCTACAGTTAAAAGCTGTAAATAATCCACTATTACTAAATCAGGCTTAACTTGTCTTATTCTTCTTTTTAACTGAGGGATTGTGCTTATTCTGTCATTTATGTATATTAGGTTATCCTTGCTAAACTCATGCATTACATCTATAATGTTTTTCCAATCTATTTCCTTTAAGTTTTTGTACTTTAAACTTTTAGCACTTATACCAGTTTTTTTGCTTATATTTCTCATAACTATTTGCTCATTACTCATTTCCCTACTTATAAATAGTACCTTTTTACCTTGACTTGCACAGTTTAACATTATTTGAAGTGCCAATGCAGTTTTACCAACTCCACTTCTAGCAGCAATTGTTGTAAGCTCTCCCTTAAAAAGCCCACCTATAACATCATCTAACAAAGGTACTCCAAATTTAAGACCAATTTCTTTATCATTTTCAAGAAAATCTAGTATTCTTTCACAAATAGAACTCATATCATCTTTATCTTCTATATCCTGATCTACTGTACTTTTTATATCATTTTCAAATTTAAAAAGAGATGAATCTATATCTTTATTTTCAAGTATTTCAGTTATTAAATTCATACAGCTATTTTTTATACATTTTCTTTTAAACTTGTCCTTTAATATGTTTATATGTGTATCTATTGCATAAGTCTCACCCATTGATGATAAATTACTTATGTATGAAACCATTACATCAACTTTTCTTTCGTCTAACTTAGTTTTTATTGTTGGTATATCTAAGGTGTAATTATTTTTATATAAATTTTTCATTATTTCAAAGATTTCTTTGTTGTAGGATACAGAAAACATATCCTTACTTAATTCATCTAGCTTATATGCTAGGGTATTATCCAGTATAATACTCCCTAGTATTGAGTTTTCAATGTTTATAGCTTCTAATGGTGCCATATAATCCCCCTAATTAAAATTATTTAAAAATCAAATTCTATATCAAATGGTTTTATATCATCTAAATCATCTATATCCTCATTTATATCAACTTCTTCATTTAAATATCCTTCAAACTTGTTGCTAAACAAGGTTTCTGGTCTTAAGTATTTTTCCATTTCGGTGTGTAACCATTGTTTTGATTTTATATTTATCACCTTGTAAAAATCTTCTTCATCAAATCCTTCATTAAGCCTTGCGTTTATAAGGCTTTTTGTTTTAACTGAAGTTTTCTTAAATCTTTTATTAGTTTTCTTGTTTAAATAATCAACCACACAAGAATGTATTTTATTATTATTTATATTATCTTTTTTAGAGTGGCAGTTCTCTATGTCCTTACCTATATCGTATGTATGTTCGTCCAATAGACATAAATTATTGCTATTACTAGCTTTAGTATCTCCTCTACCTAGGTTGTGTCCTAGGTCATGACCTAGGTCAATATTATTGCTGTATTCGTATACTGATGGTGTGTTATCAGTGTTTCCTAATTGAACTAATTGTATTATGTTTAGTTCTTTGAAGTTTTTTATAAGCCTTTTTGCTTTTCCTATTGATATGTTTAAGTCCTTGGAAACTGTGCCATTACTTATGTAGAACTGACCTTTTGGTAGATTTCCATTCATATTGTTGTAGTTTACTTTTTTCATTATGTAGTGGTTAAATATTATTTTGTCTGTGTCTTTTATATTATCAAATTTTAATACTTGTATATTAGTTTTAAAATATCCCCTTTGTGATTCCATTCTTTATATCCTCCATATGCATAAATTCAAATTCTATTTACGTTCTCTTTTATCGAACACGTTCTATACTTTTATATTAATATATTTTACAATTATTTTCAATAGTTATATAAATATTTATTTAACAACTATATTTATAATATTTGTTTTTGTATTTAATTCAAATATATTTTTCATATTAAATTTGTAGTTATTATAATGTTCTAACAAATGTTATTTATTTAATATAATGTAGTATTAAATATTAAAGGAGATATTATGATGAATAAAAATAACGATTCTAAGCTTGCGCTATTAACATCTGTAGTTCTAGGATCTCTTGTATTATTTTTAATTTTTTTATGTCATAGGCTTATACTTTGTATAGCTCGTGTTTTTGTTTATTTAACAGGGCTTGCTACTGTGTTATTAGTTTCTGTATTTTATATATTTATAATAGTATATCTTATTTCAAGGTTTCAAAAGTACTACTTTAGATGTGATAAATATAAAAAGTATAAGAGAAATAATTTTAATAATTACCAAATACTTAATGATATAATTGGAATAGAAAAATCTTTAATTTTTACTTTATTCTATATATTAATAGTGTTGTATACAGTTAATATATTTCTTTATTTATAAATTGTAATATTAATTAAAATACTTTAAAATCAATCTTTAATTTGCAATAAAAAAGTTGGCATAAAATTATGCCAACTTTTCTAATTTATCTATTTTATATTTATAAATTATATTTACATCTATATTATCTTTTGTTTTATATATAACCAGTATAACCTCTTTATAATTTCATTAATCCTCTATTTTAATAAAAATACTTTTTCTAGAGTATGGTTCTTTAATTAAATTACTATTTTTATCAAATATTGATGAAGTGTAATCATCTTGGTTGTAATTACCTAATGCCTTATACTTCTTACTTATAACAGTCTCCTCAAAATAATACTGACTAAAATGTATAATAAGCAGCCCACCTTTTTTAACATATCTATCTAACTCAATAATTTGTTTTTCAAATTTTTCAAATGGATAGATCTTCTTTAAACTAGTAATCCCTTGAGATGTAATAGTATCAGGTGTTCTTTGAAGTACTGCCATACAAAACACAGCATCATACTTACCATATTTACTTATCTCACTTTCTTTAGAAACTATAAACTTAATTTTATTATCTAAATTACGACTTCTACATACTTCAAGGCTATGACTATTAATTTCAGCTCCTATAATAGTTGCATTATTAAAATACTCTCGAAGTGTAACTACTTCCTCTCCTGTAGAACATCCATATGATAGTATATTTATATTTTCTTTATCCTTTAAATAATCTTTACATGCAGAAAATATTACTGGATACCTATTCATAGCTGTGAGAGGAGTTGTCTGGTGAACTTGCTTAGATTTGAAGGTTTTCATATAAAATATCGCTCTAAGCTCCTTATCAGTACAAAGCCTATATATAGTGTATATATTATTTTTTATAGAATATAAAAGCCTTACAATTGATTTAATAATTAAATTTTTTGAATCATAATTATCTTTAAACCATTCTTTAACCTTAAATTTAATACTTGTATCCTTATATTCCACTCTTGTATCTTCACTTTTCTCCATATATAAATCCCTATCTTCCAATATATATTTTTTATAACTCCAACCAACTTATTAACCTATTCTTTTTCTTTGAAATGCTCATAGCTCCAAATCCAAATTTAATCTTATCAGCTAAGCTATATTCCTTATTAAACACTCCTGCAAACAAATGATGAATCCACGCTATAGGAACAAATATTTTATACCTTTTCGCATAATTATACTTATCATCTAAATTCTCAACTTTTGGGAATAAAAACTGTAAGTATCTCTTATATACACTAGTATTATCATCTGTATAAGCTAGTTCCTTTGCAAAAACAGCTGCCTTATCTTTCTTTCCATGAACACCACTAGAGAAAATATCATCTATTAATATATCTATATACTTACTCTTTTCTAACTTACTATCATATACTTGTTTAGGTATATCCATATTAAATAACTTCTTACAAACCATAAATATAGCCATAGTAAATTTATCTACACCACATTTTCTAGCTTTTTCCATAAAGCTATTCCAATCAATTAAATGTCCTTTTTGTTCTACTAATAAAACTAAGTCTACAACTTGTCTAATACCAAATCCCCTATCAATCATATGAGATGCCATATGTATACATAAATGAAGTGCTAAATCCTCATCACACATTGATAATGCACAAGCATTTCCTACATTAACTTCTACTGCATCATTCCATATACTTTCTTCAATTTCTGGCATATTATCAAAATACCCTTCATCACTTATAGTCCAATGAACTTCTATATGAGTGTACCCTCTCCAGAAATTTAAATGTTTTTCAGAACTTGGCATTTCTGCATATCCCATATCTATAAGTAATTTTTTCACATTCTCTAAATCTTTTTCTTTAACTAATATATCTGCATCACACATAGTTCTTAGTGTTGGATTTGGAAATAAATCTCTTACAACTAATCCTTTAAGAACTATCACTGGTATATTATTTTTATTAAATATCTTTAAAACATTAGATACTTGATTTATATGATTTACCTGAGTTACACCAGATCTAAATGTATCTTTCTTCCAGCTTTCAAATAAGTCTTTATCTATATCTTTTATAGGATTGTTTTTTATAGCTGAGTATATTAATGCTTCAATTTTATGAGCTTTTGACTCTTCTATTAAATCTTCCCATTGTATATTTTCATTTTTATCTATTTCTACTTTTTTATTATGGATTGCAGCATCTAAAAAACTCACTAACTGAGTTTGCATTTTATTCATATTGTTTATCCTTTCCTTTTTCAGTTTGCAATACAATTATAGTTAATATAAGTACATAGGACTATTATACTTATGAGTAGTTTTTATTAGTTTTTTAATAAAAAAATAACCTAGTATATTATGACTAGATTATTCTTTATTTAATATATCTTCTATTTTGTTTTCGAATTCTTCTTTAGATATATTTGATGGTACTTCTTCTCCATTTATAAACATAGCTGGTACTTCTTTTAACTCTAACTCCATTTTTTCCTTATTTATTTTTTCTATATCTTTTATATGCTTTTTATTTTCTTCTTGCTCTAAACCTAAAAATTCTATTACTTCTGCTGGAGATTCTAGTGTTATCCATTCATTTTGCTTTTCATAGATTTCTGATAGCTTATCAAAATCTGATATTTGATCTACATTCATATGCTTATATATTAAATCATCATATCCAAATCTTTTTATATCAATTTGCTTTTCTATATATTTTATGTCCTCTGAATCTATATATTTTTTTATACTTTCCCCGAGTTCTTCATGTAATGTAGTACATCCGCCACATTGAAAACTAGAATAATTAACTATTTCTATAGGTGCATTTTCTTTCCCATATCTGATTCCTGTAGTATCTTCAACAGTGCTACATCCAGATAAAATGGCCATAGACATAATAATTAATATAACTTTATTTATATTATTACTCATAGAGTACTCCTTATAATATAAGTATATTAAATAGTAATACACTTCATATAAGTGTATTACTATTTGCTTTTTAAATTAAGATATTGTGCATGCTCCTACTTTATAATCCCATAAAGGACAACTATTTCTATGGTTATCATTAAAATGTGATTCTGCTAATTCTTTTGTAGTAAAAAATTGACTACTTTCTGCACCACAGCAATTACATTTCCACTTGTATCCAGCACCTGGACCCTCTGCTGACATTGCAAAATAAGTAGCTGTAGGACCTGCAGACTCTGTAAATTCTATTCCTAATCCGTTAAATTCTGGAACTATCCATTTTCTTTTCATATAATACCCCCCTGTATTATGTAATATATATTTTATAAAATCACTATAAAAGTGTTTTATACAAAGTATATTCTTCAATACTTTAATAATACAAAGTATCTATTAAATTATAAATTACACTTGTGTATAATTTTTATAGCCAATATATTTATTATACAGTTATATATACCTCAGAATAACTTCCATCATACTGTAAAGTCTTTACCTTAAACTTCTTCACATAATTAGTATCAATATCTATAACTTTCTTTTCCCCTACATTTAAATCAAAACTACTAATAACCGTTAAATCATCCTCAGTAACTAACATAACATTAGTCTTTCCATTTAAAACATTCTCTAACTCATACCTTACAACTTTACCCTCTAAAGTTTCCAACTTCCTAACCTTAACATCTTCTTTATGCTTATTATTAGCTACACTATACTTCTTACTACTATACTCTCCATTTCCCATCCTAGTCTCAACAATAATACATCTTCCCTTATTAACATCAATATCAAATACATTTTCCTGATTATAGCTTAAATCAAACTGAGAAATAATACCACCAGCTCCATCTCTAACTATAACATTAGCTTTTCCACTATAATTACTATTGCTAACCTTCCACCTAAGTAATCTACCATAATTATTAGCATCAACATCAATATTTTTAACATCAACATCCTTAAATTTAACCATATTTTCATCTACAGAAACTTTCCTAGAAACATAACTACCATCCCCCTGCATTGTATGTATATTAATTGTATTACCTTTTTCAACTAAAGTATCTATAGACACAACCTGATTTGGCTCTATACTTATTTCAGTTAATACTTCCTTATTATCTAATGTAGTTACCCTAACATTAGCCTTATTAATGTTATTTAAATTAGATATTTCCCACTTATACTTTACTCCAAAATCTTCATAATTAGGACTTAAAGACTGAACTTCTATATGCCCATTTTCTCCCATTAAAACAAAAGCATCATCAATCTTTAACTCTTGCTCGTTATATAAATCACCACACTTTGTAATCACCTTTAAATCAACAATGCCAATATTAGAAGGTATTGAAATAACTTTCTCTTCATTAGGATTTATACCTAAAGATAATTTATGTAGCTCTTTATACACCTTATCCTGTCCTTTACCATATCCAATAACTTCAACATTAGAAACATTAATAGTATCATTATTAAGTACAAAATTATATAATCTTCCAAAATCAGTAGGATTAGCTTGAACTTGTCTTATATTAACCTTTATATCTTTTTCTGGATACGTATAACTATATATGTTGTTTCCATCTTTATGTATTTCAAAATGTATGAACACATCCTCTAAATTAAAATCATATAATTCTTCTTTGCTAACTTCTATACTATATATTCCTGGCTTTATTAAATTTCCACGACCAAACTTATCATCATCACTAATTATATATTCACCCCAAGCTTTATTACTTTCAGATACAACTTCTTTAGTATTTTTATCAATAACTTTCACCACTATATCATCCCTAGATGAAAGATCTAAGTTTAATTCTTCACCTAACTGAAATTCTAATTTCACAGGACAGTATGTATCTTCTTTAACATCAATTATTTTAGTTTCTAGCTTATTATTTATTTCAATACTTTCTTTGCTAGAGCTTACTCCTTCATTTTTATTAATATCTTTACAGCCTATATTAATAAATGTGATAAATAAAATTAACGAACAAAGTATAATTTTCTTCCAATTTTGTACCATCCTAACCTCCCTTGCTTTATTCAAAAGTTTTCTATAATATATATTGAAACTATATTATCACTCAAAAATGTATATTTATATTCTAATACTTAGGTAAATTTATACTACCTAAGTATACCTATTCTTTTCATATATCATATAATATAAAACTTTACTTCTAATACACTTTGTACAAATAGTTCTTATGCTAACATCCCATTTTGGAAAGAAGAAATTCTTATGTAGTTAGAAATAATAATCTAGGAAATACTACTATCTTAAATGATGGAAAGCTTAGAACTAGATATGTTAGATTTTATAGTAAAACAGTAAACACTAATATAAATATAAAAGGTGAATAAAATACTAACTAACCAATAGTTATAAAAGATTCAAAAATAAACGGCAATTTTAGTAATACAATAGGAGTTGGTAAATATTTAAGATCTACTATAGATAAAAATAATTCTTATGTAACATCATTAGGTTCAGGCGAATATATAAACTGTACTATACAAAATAAAAGTGAAGAAATTTATGGTGTAATATATCCTAACTGTGAAATAAAAAATATATCAGGAAATCTACATGGCACTTTTGATATTTCTAATAGTGATGTAAATAATTTTAATATATACACCAAAAATAATAACTATAATTCAAATAGCTTATTATTATGTGATACTGATATTAAGTATTCTCCTAATATCTCAATTGTTGAAAAATAATAAATAGCTTGTTATATTGACATAACAAGCTATTTTTCTTAAACTAGCACCTTTTCTTTATTTAATTTGCTATCTATAAAATTTATAATCGGTTTGTACATAATGTTTATAACAATAGATGTAGCAATACAAAGTGTAACTAGCCATATAAATATAAATAATGGATATTTAGGAGCAAATACTAATTCCTTAAAATATATCATGTAGAAAAACATATGAATTAACCACATATTAGTAGAATGTCTACTAATATATTCAAGTAAATCATCTAACCACTTTGGCTTATCAATAAGATTGAACAACACAATAAAAGCAACACTAGTAAATACAACAACAAATAAACTCTGAACAAAACCATGTGCCACTATCATCAACATTATCGAAAACATAGCTAAAGCATTCTTAAATTTAAACTTATTAAATATATTACTTATTTTTGAATACAGTTTTTTGTCTGCAAATATAACTCCTACTACATAAGGGAACTGTGACGTACCAAATAATGCACCTTGTCTTAGCATATAGTTTATAATTTCATTATCAGTCTGTATAGGAACCATTATCCTTTGGACATATCCTATGAAATAAATACCAAGTGATAAAATCATAATTAGACCTATATTGTACTTTGAAACAACCTTATTTATATATGGTGAAATAAGTACTAAAATAATATAAGTAGTTAAAAACCACCATGCACCATTATATGCTGGATCAATGGCTGTAAAAGTTAATATAAAACTTTTAATACTACCTGGATATACATCTGCTCTACCCATAATAGGACCTAGTGCTACTACAAATAAAAATAGTATTATCCAAAAATTTATATATAACTTTAAAATCCTTATCATATTTTTTCTAAAGTAATTTTCTTTATTGTTCTTATATCCTATCATCAATCCATATCCACTACAAAAACAGTATATAGCTACACACATATCTCCAAACAATGCAAAATAATATATTAAAGGTGTATCTCCAATCATTATCAAAGGAGTAAATAATCCTATATACTCTTTTGTACAAAATAAATGTAATAATAGCATAAATAATATTGCAACGCCCTTAGTAATACTAATTTGCTTTTTAGTAAATTCCATAAAATCACCCACCTATTAAACTAATATATTTTAATATCCTTGCTATATTTAATTTACTAAACTCTATTTATATTCTATCTATGTATAAATATTAAACTATTAACTATTAGTATATTAATACCTACTCCTTAGAGTAATATATTAGATATGATATCTAATAATCACTTTAAAATATTGTAAAATCGTGTCATATTTTAATCATTATCATATAATATATTAGGATTTATCTATCAAAATCTAAAATATAAAAAGGAGCTAAATTATGCGTACAACAACTACCACATATGAAGTAAAATCCTCAGTAACATTAGTATACTCTAGTTCCTCACGATGGTCCTCTATATTAGCAAAGCTATCAAAAGGAACACAAATAGAAGTAATAAGCATATCTAACAATTGGGCATACTTCATCTACAACGGAAAAGATGCCTATATTAAATGTAGTTCTATAAAAAAAGTAGAAACAAGTATACTAGGAACTATAACTATAAAATATATAAACCTAGATACTGAAGAAGAAATATCAGAATCATCAATTTATTCTAATCTAGAACTAAAATCATACACATATGAAGCAAAATCAATAGATGGCTACACACTCTCTGATGAATCCACAAAAACTATAACACTTACAAAAGATAACCCAAACCAATCTATAACATTTTATTATAAAAAAGATATCATCTACGGTACTATAACTATAAAATACCTAAACGCAGACACTAAAGAACCAATCATAGATGATGAAGTATATAATAACTTAGAACTAGGAGACTACACTTATACAGCAAAAGACATAACTAACTATACATTATCATCTTCACAAAGTGTAACAGTAAATTTAACTGAAAATAATACAACAGATACGATAATCTTTGAATACAAAGAAATTCTAGGACAAGTAACAATCAAATATCTAGACATAGATACAAATACAGAACTTACTAATAATGATATATATGACAACCTACCTTTAGGAACTTATTCCTATGAGGCAAAAGCTATAGATAACTATAATCTCAACTCTAATACTACTCAATCAGTTACATTAACAGAAACTGATCCAGACCAAACAATAATATTTGAGTATAAACTTGAAACTGTTACATTGAAGTGTGTTGATATAAATCCTAACGAAGTACCTTATATATCTACCTACTATATAAAACCTATAGTAGCTCCTGATGAAGAAGTTATTATAGACTACTATATAACTGACTACTATCACAAAGAATATGTAAATGAAGATTATAGCGAAATATTTACTGTTACAGTTAGAATAGAAGGAAAAGATGATATAATTATTGAAAATTTACAAGCTGGAGATCACTCTGTATCTTTAGGTACCTTCCCTAATTTAGATGGACAAGAACAAAAATTCTCTATTTTATGTACAGATAAATGTGGCAGAAACTCTCATGAATTATTTAATTTCTTCTTAGTTAGAAATGAAGTACCTGTTAATGAATATATTATGACAGAAGAAGATTTGACAACTTACAGTATTAGTAATACTAATGATACTACAATGATTACTAGTACTAGAGAAGGATTACAAAAACTATTAGATAATAAACAAACTGATGGCTATAATAGATTAAAACTATTAGAAGGAATTTATAGAATAGATGATTTAGGAACCATCTATATACCAACTAATTTTACACTTGATTTAAATAAATCTACTATAAAGCTTCATGATACTACTACATCAACTTCTACTATGATAGAATTAAATAATACGTTTGACTCCCATGTTATAAATGGCATTATAGAGGGTTCTCTAGATAATTATACCTATAATAGCTCAACTAATGTGTCTGATCACATTCATGGCATTAGTATAGGTGGTGAATGTAAATATAGTTCCTTTGAGAACTTAACTATACAGTATGTAAATGGATATGGCGCTATAAATGGTATTAATTTATCTAGAGATAATAAATTAGGTTACACTTATTTATCTCCTAAAGCTATCGGTGATACTTTTAAACTTGGTGATATAGATAGAAATACAGGTTTAGATATAGAATCTACGAATAGAACAACTTGTGATTTTATGGATATCAGTGGATATAGTAATATTGGGTATTTATCTGTAAGTGTATATTTAGGATATCAAGGTAATCCATGTGGTACTTGGAATTTAATTTGTCACTTCTATGATGAGAATAAAAACTTTATAAAGTCTACTGATGCATATCAATTTAGACGAATAGAAGTTCCTTTAAAATCTAAATTTATTAGAATCACAATACTAAATAAAGACTATCCAACTAATTTATCAATACAATTATTTAGAGTTCCTATTCATTGTTATTTAAAAAACTTAACTATAAACAAATGTACTGCTATCGGTATTGCCCCTCAAGCTATGAATAATATGTTGTTTGAAAATTGTAAAATATACGATTGTGGTTATAAACTTGCAAAATCAGGACTTGATGCTGAGGATGGCTGGGATATGATGCAAGATGCTACATTTAGAAAGCTTAACTTTGTAAATAACCCTCATACTAATTTTTTAGCTTGTGGTGGACATAACTTTATAATTGAAGATACAATTAATGGTAAATTTTCTTTTTTAGCTAGAGCTAATTCATATGTAGTTAAAAATAATATTACTCTAAAAGATTTAGAATTCACAAATGGAGGAAGATTAAAAACTGGATACGTTCGATTTTTTAACAATATTGTAAATGGTAATGCTATAATAAATAGTAAGGAAGACTTCTTATGGTATCTTGTCATTAAAGACTGCGAAATTTATGGAAGAACTGAAAGTAGCTTAAATACAGGTAAATTCTTAAACTGTAAAATAGGTCCTAATTTAGTTATTGGAACATATAAATTTAATTCAATTGGTCAGTCAAACTATACAAACTGTTATATATACGGTAGATCTGGACAATATCATACTGGTGGGGTATTTAATAGTTGTACAATCGAAAATATTACTGGATCATTTCAAAAAGATTTTTATATGTATAACTGTACTATTTCTAATTGCAATTTATCTGTTATAGGTATTAAATCTATTTATACTCATGTATTTAAAAACTGTATTCTTAGTAACTTTAGTTTGAGATTTGATTACTGGCTAAGTGGTGTAGACTCTCTATTTGAAAATTGTACAATTAATAATATAAACTATTTATTAAAACTACCCCATTACTCCATGAATAAACCTATAACTCTTATAAACAATACCTTTACGTCAAATACTACCAGCGGAATGATTATTTTTTATGATGATAGATTAGGAGGATATGATGGAAATCTTGTTACTCAAGATATATTAAAACTAGAATCAAATACTATAAATATTTCGAATTCAAAATATGTAATTACAGGTATTGATAAAAACACAGTTAACAATATAAATATTATTGCTATTAATAATATTATTGAACCAGATAATGTTCTATTATGTAATCCAGAAGCTAAACTCTCTAATACTATTTCTATTATAGAGAGTTAGCTTCGTAGAATGGTATGATTAATTCATACCATTCTATTATACTTTTAGTCAATTAAGGGAGATACTATGATAATAAGAAGAAAAAAAATATATAATTTAAAATTTATCAAAAATTTTCTGATAATAATCTTTATTTCATTAGTAAGTTACATATTATACAACAAATATTTTAATTTATATAATACTAGTTTTAATATAAATGAAGTACCTTACATATCTACTTACTATATAAAACCTATAGTAACTCCTGATGAAGATGTTATAATAGATTTTTATATTACAGACTACTACCAAAAAGAATATAGCTCTGAAAATAGTGACGAGCGCTTTACTGTTACTATAAAGATAGATGGAAAAAAAGATATTATAAAACGAAATCTAAAAGCCGGAGATCACTCTATAAATATAGGTAAATTTGATGCATTAGGAGAACAGAAGTTTTCTATATTATGTACAGACAAGTACAAAAGAAATTCTCATGAACTATTTAATTACTTCCTTGTTAGAAAAGATATCCAAGTAAATGAATATATTATGTCTGAAGCTGATTTAATAAATTATAATATTAATAATAAAAATGATAAAAATAATGGACAGACCACTCGAGAAGGATTACAAAACTTATTAGATGATAAAAAATCTGAAGGATATAATAAACTTAAAATGTTACCCGGAATATACCGAATAGATCATATTGCACCGCTATATATTCCAACCGAATTTACACTTGACTTAAATGAATCAACAATTAAATTAAATGGTTTTACTGGAGATAGCTCAATAATGATAGAACTTAATAATACCTTCGATTCACATGTGGTAAATGGCATAATAGAGGGTGATTTTTATGAGCATGATTACAAAAATTCACCTAATAGTTCAGAATGGGTTATTGGCGTAAATATAGGAGGCGAAAGCAAATATAGTTCATTTGAAAACCTAGTTATCAAAGATATTACAGGATATGGTGCTAGTAATGGAATAGCTAAATCTAGAGATGAGAATCTCTATTATACATATTATACTCCGACTAAAATTGGTGATACTTTCAAACTAGGAGATATAGATCGAAATACTGGTGTTCCTATTGATTCTAATACCAGAACTACGTCTGAGTTTATAGATATTAAAAACTATTCAGATATTGGCTATTTATCTGTTAGTAGATATCTTGGTTATCAAGATAATCCTTGCAGTACATGGAATCTAATTTGTCATTTTTATGATAATAAAAAAAATTTCATAGATTCAGTTGATGCATATCAATATAGATCAATTGGAATTCCCAATAACTCAGCATATATGAAAGTAACTATTTTAAGTACCGATACCCCAGATGATTTAAGTATACAATTTTTCAGAGTTCCTACTCATTGTTCTTTTAAAAATATTAAATTTGAAAATTGCAGAGCTGTAGGATTTGCACCTAAAGCAATGAAAAACATGCTCATTGAAAATTGTGAATTTACTAAATCAGGTCAAGTACTTGCAAAGTCTGGACTTGATGCAGAAGACGGATGGGATATGATGCAGGATGTTACTTTTAGGAATCTGAATTTCTATAACAATCCATATACTGATTTCTTAGCCTGCGGTGGTCAAAATTTTATAATAGAAGATATGATTGATGGAAAAATATCATTTTTACCAAGATCTAACTCTTATGTAGTTCGAAGTTGTTATAATTTAAAAGACATAGAACTAGGTAATTCAGGTCGTTCAACTACAGGATATGTAAGATTTTTTAATAACAAAGTTTTAGGAGATGTAATAATAAAAAGTAAAAAAAATGTTAATTGGCCTATTGTTATAAAAGATTCTAAAATAAATGGTAAAACAGAAAGTGAAATAGGAATGGGGAAATTTTTAAGATGTGATATCGGACCTACTACTAAACAGTTCGATGATTTTTCAAATTCATTAGGCAAAAGTACTTATGTAAATTGCTATATTCATGATAAAAATGGTAAATATAACTACGGTGGAAATTTTTACAACTGTAAAATTGAAAATATATCAGGTGCTATACAAAAAAACTTATATTTAGATAACTGTAACATAAATAATTTTGATGTATATGCAATTGGAGATGATGCAAACTATATATTTAAAAACTCTACATTAAACAATTTTAGTATTAGATTTGATACTTGGTTTAAAGGTGCTACTACATTATTTGAAAATTGTGATATAAATACTGGAAGTAATTATCTTTTAAAACTTCCTCATTATTCTTTAAGTAAATCAATTTCATTGTTAAGTAATAATATAACTTCAAGTAGCAAAGATGGTTTAATTGTATTTTATGATGATAGAGTGAATGCATTTACTGGATATTTAACAGATCAAGATTCTCTTACATTAGAAGATAATACTTTTAATATAGCTAAGTCTAAGTATTTAATTACAGGTTTAGATTCCAATACACAAAATAATATTAATATATTTGATATAAATAATACTTATAATTCTAATATAACATTAGTCTCAAAAGCTGCAAAAAAATCTACTAATATATTTATCAATGATAATAAATAAAAATAAAAGTGGGATATCTAATATAAAATGGATCCTATATGGTGGACACGAGAAAAAGCGTGTCTGTCTATATGGGAT
>OHAG01000719.1_pt1 | contig 24986 bp, 18 predicted proteins | sample 1577081 | NCBI WGS metagenome assembly OHAG01 (sample SAMEA3541513, study PRJEB24748) | human gut metagenome | biome: human gut; feature: human-associated habitat; material: faeces | place: China | collected 2012
GGGCCTGACGGTTTAGGACGGGAGAGAATAGGTGATGAGTGGGATGGTAGTGCAGGAAAAATGGAATGCGTCCGTCTATTAAGAAACAAAACTTATAAAACATATAAGATATATTAATTTCATTTATAAAGATAAATATGCTATTCTGTAAGTAACGAAAGATTGTCCCGTTTTTGGGGGACTATGATTCAGACAAATGGAGGATAAAAATGAGTACAGTCAGACGCGTTTATGTGGAGAAAAAGCCGGAATTTGCGATTAAGGCGAAAGATCTGAAGCATGAAATCAAGCACTATCTGAACATCCAGACCGTAACCAACGTACGGGAGCTGATCCGGTACGATGTAGAAAATATCAGTGATGAGACATATGAGAAAGCATGTAAAGTAGTCTTTGCAGAGCCGCCGGTTGATATCTGCTATCAGGAAGATTTCCCGCGTGCAGAAGGTGCGAGAGTATTTTCCGTAGAATTCCTTCCGGGACAGTTTGATCAGAGAGCCGATTCTGCCGTACAGTGCGTGCAGTTCTTAAAAGAAGACGAGCAGCCGATCATCCGCTCCGCCGTTACGTATGTTATCGAAGGAGAGATGACTGATGAGCAGTTTGACGCAGTCAAAGCACACTGCATCAATCCGGTAGACTCCAGAGAGACAGGACTTGAAAAACCGGAAACCCTTGTGACAAAATTTGAAGAGCCGGCAGACGTCAAAATCTTCGACGGATTCATCGACATGCCGGAGGCAGAATTAAAAGCCCTGTATGATTCCCTCGGCCTTGCCATGACCTTCAAAGACTTCCTGCATATCCAGAACTACTTCCGCGGCGAAGAAAAACGAAATCCATCCATGACCGAGATCCGCGTACTCGATACCTATTGGTCCGATCACTGCCGCCATACCACCTTCTCCACCGAGCTTACCAACGTGACCTTCGGCGAAGGCGACTACTACGAGCCGATGAAAAAAAGCTACGACCGCTACTTAAGCGACCGTGAGGTACTCTACAAAGGCCGTGACGACAAATTCATCTGCCTTATGGACCTTGCCCTTCTGGCAATGAAAAAACTGAAATCCGAAGGAAAACTCGCAGATCAGGAAGAGTCTGATGAAATCAACGCATGCTCCATCGTCGTACCGGTAGATGTAGACGGAAAAGACGAAGAGTGGCTGATCAACTTCAAAAACGAGACCCACAACCACCCGACCGAGATCGAGCCGTTCGGTGGTGCAGCAACCTGCCTTGGCGGTGCAATCCGTGACCCGCTTTCCGGCAGAACCTATGTATATCAGGCAATGCGTGTGACCGGAGCCGCAGATCCGACCCGTCCGCAGAGCGAGACACTCGAAGGAAAACTTCCGCAGAAAAAACTCGTAAGAGAAGCAGCACACGGCTACAGTTCCTATGGAAACCAGATCGGTCTTGCAACCGGCTATGTCAAAGAAGTTTACCATCCGGACTACGTGGCAAAACGTATGGAGATCGGAGCTGTCCTTGGAGCAGCACCGCGCCGTGCCGTTGTCCGTGAAAATTCCGATCCGGGCGATATCATCATCCTGCTCGGCGGCCGTACCGGAAGAGACGGCTGCGGCGGTGCAACCGGTTCCTCCAAAGTACATACGACAGAATCCATCGAGACCTGCGGTGCAGAGGTACAGAAAGGAAACGCACCGACTGAGCGTAAACTGCAGAGACTGTTCCGCCGCGAGGAAGTCAGCCTTCTGATTAAAAAATGCAACGACTTCGGTGCAGGCGGAGTTTCCGTTGCCATCGGCGAGCTGGCACCGGGCCTTAAGATCAATCTGGACAAAGTACCGAAAAAATATGCCGGCCTCGACGGAACCGAGATCGCCATCTCCGAGTCCCAGGAGCGTATGGCCGTTGTCATCGACCCGAAAGACCGTGAGCAGTTCCTGAAATATGCCGCAGAAGAGAACCTGGAGGCAACCGAAGTTGCAGTCGTAACCGAGGACCCGCGTCTGGTACTCTCCTGGAGAGGAAAAGAGATCGTCAATATTTCCCGTGCATTCCTGGATACCAACGGAGCACATCAGGAGAATGATGTCTTCGTAGAGATTCCAAAAGCAGAGGACACCCCGTTAAAAAGAAGCGGTGACATTGCCGACGTGAAAGAAAAATGGCTGTCCACCCTGTCAGACCTCAACGCATGCTCCCAGAAAGGTCTTGTCGAGATGTTTGACTCCTCCATCGGAGCAGCCAGCGTGCTGATGCCGTACGGTGGAAAATATCAGCTGACTGAAACTCAGGCCATGGTTGCAAAAGTGCCGGTTCCGGATGGAAAAACCAACACCGTTACCATGATGAGCTACGGCTTTGATCCATACGTATCGAGCTGGAGCCCGTATCACGGAGCAGTCTATGCCGTAACCGAGTCCCTGTCCCGCATCGTGGCAGTCGGCGGCGATTACAGCAAAGTCCGCTTCACCTTCCAGGAATATTTCCGCAGAATGACTGAGGATCCGCACCGCTGGAGCCAGCCGTTCGCAGCACTTCTTGGTGCATACGACGCACAGATGGGCTACGGCCTGCCGTCTATCGGAGGAAAAGACAGTATGTCCGGTACCTTCAACCATATCGATGTACCGCCGACACTCGTATCCTTCGCGGTTGACGTTGCAAAATTAAAAGATGTAGTATCTCCGGAGCTGAAAAACACAGGAGACAAACTCGTGTGGATCCACCTTCCAGTCGACGCACATCTGCTTCCAGAGTACGAAGGCGTCATGGAAACCTACAGAAAACTGCATGAGGATATGCAGAACGGCCGTGTGAAAGCCGCTTATGTCGTAGACCGTCAGGGTATCGCAGCAGCTGTATCCAAGATGGCATTCGGTAATGCTCTCGGCGTAACCATCGAGCACAATGTAGACGAGAGAGATCTCTTTACTCCATATATTGCAGATCTGATCTGCGAAGTTCCGGCTGAAAAAGTCGGAGAGCTGGCAAGCACCTACACCGTCATCGGTGAAGTGACAGACAAACCGGTTCTTTCCTATAAAGACACCGAAATCACCATCCGCGAGGCCGTTTCCGCATGGAACAAACCGCTGGAAAAAGTATTCAAGACCGTATCCGGTGCAGAGCTTCCGGATGTAGATGCCCTGAATGTGGCAGCAGCAGACGAAAACGGAATTGTTGCAGACAGCTGCTATCAGGCAAAGAACATCCACGTATGCTCCCACAAGCTGGCACAGCCGACCGTATTCATTCCGGTCTTCCCGGGAACGAACTGTGAGTATGACAGCACCAGAGCTTTCGAGCGTGCCGGTGCAAAAGTTATCACTCAGGTATTCAGCAACCTTTCCGCAGAAGACATCCGCGGTTCTGTCGATGCCTTTGAAAAAGCCATCAACCAGGCGCAGATCATCATGTTCCCTGGCGGATTCTCCGCAGGTGATGAGCCGGATGGATCAGCAAAATTCTTTGCAACCGCATTCCAGAATGCGAAGATCAAAGAAGCTGTTACCAAACTGCTGAATGAGAGAGACGGACTTGCCCTTGGTATCTGCAACGGATTCCAGGCACTGATCAAACTGGGACTCGTTCCGTACGGTGAGATTCTCGGACAGACGGAGGATTCCCCGACTCTGACCTTCAACACCATCGGACGCCATATTTCCAAGATGGTTTACACGAAGGTTGTGACCAACAAATCCCCATGGCTGGCAGGCGCCGAGCTTGGCGGTGTTTACACCAACCCGGCATCCCACGGAGAGGGACGTTTCGTAGCATCGAAAGAGTGGATCGACAAGCTGATGGCAAACGGCCAGATTGCAACCCGCTACTGCGATGTCAACGGAAACCTGACCAACGACGAGTACTGGAATGTCAACGGTTCCTACTGCGGAATCGAGGGTATCACCAGCCCGGACGGCCGTGTCTTTGGTAAGATGGCACACGCAGAGCGCCGCGACAACGGCGTAGCAGTCAACATCTACGGAGAGCAGGATCTGAAGATCTTTGAGTCCGGTGTTGCTTACTTTAAATAAAATAAAACCAAAATAGAAGATTCCCGCAGAGAGGAAGAAAGCTCCTTTCTGCGGGAATTTTTTTGTCAGAAACAGTAATTTCTGATTTCGAAAGAAAAAATTTGATTATGCGCCGCGGTGCAGTTATAACGCAATATTTTGCTTTATTAACAAAAGTAATAAGGTCAAGTAGTAGAAATATTCTGAAAAAACGAAAGATTTCGATAGTCTCAACACATTACATATATGACGGGCCCGGAAGAGAAGGACAGCGAAATAACAGGAGGGAGAAAGAAGTGTATGAGACAAGAGGAGGAACGATTTTTTCAGATCATATTCGAGAAAAACAGTCATGTGCTGTTCCGTTATATCTGCGGTCAGTTGAACAATGACCGGGAGACGGCGAAGGATGTGCTGAACGATGTATGGGAGGTATTGGTGGTAAAATTTGAAACCGTTGCCGATCTCGAAGGAGAAGAGATGACGAAATGGCTGTTCTGTGTGGCAAAAAACAAGATCAAGAATCAGCGCAGAAAACATTATTATCAGAATGAAGTTTCCTATACACAGTATCAGAAAGAGAACAGAAATGAAGGGGAGGCGGGCGCGACAGCCGAGATTGAGGAACGAATGGTGATGCAGAACTGCATCCAGAACCTGAATCCGATGGATCAGCGCATTTTCTGGGGGAGAGCATATGGATTCAGCTACAAAGAGCTCAGCGGATTCTGCAAGAAAAGCGAGCAGGCGCTGCAGTGCCAGTACAGCCGCGCAATCAAGAAACTGCAGGGAATGATGAGTCAGGAAATCAGTCTGACGAGAGCGTAGAAAATGAAAATGGTATGCAGCGGAAACCTCAACTCTTACAATCTAAAAACAATAGAAATATCTAAAAAATTCTCTGCAGGAGAATATCCTGTGTCTAAAAATAAAGTGTTACCGTTTACATATCAAAAATCCGTTTTCCTCGTTGTCGTGGCGCGGAAATTGTGTTAAAATATTTTTAGAAAATTCACACGATGTGCGAGAAGGCAGAAAGGATGAAAACAACATGAAGGATGAGTACGTAGCCTATGTAGGCACTTATACCCATGGAAGCAGCATTGGTATTCATTTATATGATGTAAATGTAGAAGAAGGCACTCTGACAGAGCGAAAAGTCATACCGGTCAACAACTCTTCCCACATTGCCCGTTCCTTAAACGGCAAATACCTGTATTCGATTGCAGATGAAGGCGTTGCAGTGTTTGCAGTGGAGGATGACGGAGACCTGACCCCGATCAACAAAGTAGACATCGACGGCATGCGCGGCTGCTATCTGTCGGTGGACAAAACCGGAAGATACCTGTTCGTGGCAGGCTATCATGACGGAAAAGTAACCGTTGTACATACCCATAAGGACGGCCGCCTCGGAAGTCTGATGGACGGCGTGTTCCACAAGGGCCTTGGCAGTGTGGCAGAGCGTAACTTCCGCCCGCATGTCAGCTGTGTCGTTCCTACACCGGACAACAAATATGTCTGCGCAGTCGACAACGGCATTGACCAGATCAAAATGTACAAGCTGAACACACAGCGTGACCGCCTGAAACTGGTGGATATCCTGCGCTGTGAGCGTGAATCCGGTCCGAGAGAGATCGTTTTCAGTGAATCCGGAAAATACGCGTATGTTATTTACGAGCTGATGAACAAAGTCGATGTATTCAGCTACCGTGATACGGGAAACGGACCGGAATTTGAAAAACTGCAGTCGATCAGCACCACATCCGCGAACGTGGACCAGGCGCACGACGCTGCATCCGGCATGTGCCTTTCCCCGGATCACCACTACCTGTTTACTTCTACAGCCGGAGACAATACCGTAGCAATGTTCCATATCGACCCGGAGACCGGCTGCCTGGAGAAGAAGTTTGCACTTCCGATCAGCGGCGAATATCCAAAGGATATTGCAATGTTCCCGGACGGAAAACATATCGCAGTGGCAAACCATGAGTCCAACACGATCACAACATTTACCGTTGATTATGAGAAAAACGTGCTGGTTCAGAAAGGCCGCCCGATGGAAGTGGAGACGCCGAACTGTATTCTGATTACGAAAAAAGGCGTTCACTAAAAAAATAACGCAAAAATGCCTGCAGGAAGAACTGTATCCCGCAGGCATTTTTTGTGTTGAAGCCAGAAAGAAGCAGTCCGGCCTTTATTTCTCGTCCAGAGCCCAGACTTTCTTTACATTGTCCAGTTTGGCGCTCATGCCGACGAGCAGTGCGTCCGCCAGGACAAGAGCGGTCATGCATTCCACGACAACAACGGCGCGTGCAACGACGATCGGGTCGTGGCGGCCTTTGATTTCGATGGCAATGTTTTCACCATCTTTGTTGATGGTCTGCTGGGAAGCAGCAACGGACGGGGTCGGTTTGAAACCAGCCCGGACAACGATATCGCTTCCGTCGCTGATACCGCCTAAAATACCGCCGGCGTGGTTGGTCAGCTTGACAATGGAGCCGTCCGCATTTACATGGAAGGCATCGTTATTGGTAAGCCCGGTAGCTGTGCAGACCGAGAAACCGTCTCCGATTTCCACGCCTTTTACGGCGCCGATGGAGACGAGTGCTTTTGCAAGGTTGGCATCGAGCTTTTCAAACACCGGATCGCCGACACCGGCCGGCATATGGTGAACGACACATTCGACCACACCGCCGACGGAATTTTTTTCTGCCATGGCTTTTGTTAAAAGCTCGGAAGCCTTTTCGGCAGCCTCTGCATCCGGCATATTCAGGGCGTTATTCGCGATTTCAGCGGCATCAAAAGACTGGATTTCCACGTCACCGATGGAGCGGGTGTAGGCGGAAACGGTGATGCCAAGCTCAGAGAGCATTTTTAAGGCAATGGCACCTGCAGCCACGCGTGCGATCGTCTCGCGTCCTGAGGAGCGTCCGCCGCCGCGGTAGTCGCGGAAACCGTATTTTGCATCAAACGTATAGTCGGCGTGGCCCGGTCTGTAATAGGAAGCAATGTCGCTGTAATCTTTGGAATGCTGATCCTCATTCCATACCACCATGGAAATCGGGGTACCGGTCGTTTTTCCTTCGAAAGTGCCGGATAAAATCTGAACGGTATCGGATTCTTTCCGTTTTGTGGTAAAGCGGTTCTGTCCCGGCTTCCTGCGGTCGAGGTAAACCTGAATATCCTCCTCGGAAAGCGAAAGGCCGGCCGGCACTCCGTCCACAACAACGCCCACGCCTTTTCCATGAGACTCTCCCCAGGTGGTCAGTCTGAAGATGGTACCAAATGATGATCCTGCCATATATAAAGTCCTCCTGAATTTTTTCGTATATTTATAAAATAACTGGAAAAGATTTCTAATAAATTATACCGGAAAGTAAAACATTCGTAAAGCTCTTTTTCAGAGACGAAATTCACCGTTATACCGTTTGACAAACGAAAAGGCAGCACGTATAATGAGAATGTATTTTCGGGCAGTGAAAGCCGGTGAAATAAAACAAACAAAAAGGAAGAGTGTGCATGAATTTTTTAGACAAAATGGAGCGAAAATATGGGAGATATGCATTAAGCCACCTCACGATGTATATTATCGTAACGTACATTGCGGGATATATCATTGCGCTTGCGGCTCCCATCATGAGGCAGTATCTGACGCTGGAACCATACTATATTCTGCATGGCCAGATCTGGCGTCTGGTGAGCTGGATTCTGATTCCGCCGAGCAGCCTTGATATCTTTACGATCATCATGCTGTTTTTCTATTACTCAATCGGAACAAGCCTTGAGAGAGCCTGGGGAGATTTCAAGTATAATGTTTACATCTTTTCCGGCATTCTGATGACCATTATCGGTTCCTTCCTGCTGTATGGAATCTTATATGCAGTCAACGGATATCCGTCGCTGATGGGAACGGCATTCAGCACTTACTACATCAGCCTCTCGATTTTCCTCGGCTTTGCGATCAGCTTCCCGGATATGCAGGTACTGCTGTATTTCATTATTCCGATCAAAATCAAATGGCTGGCATACCTTGACGTAGCGCTTCTCGCCTACAGCATGATTACCAGCATCATGAGCGGAAACTGGGCAGGATGTGTTGTTATTCTTTGTTCCCTTGCAAACGTCCTTGTGTTCTTCCTGATGACAAGAAAAGGAAAACGCGGCTCTTTCCAGCAGAACAGACGCCGGAAGGAATTCAAAAAGGCCGTTTCAAGAGGCGAAGCCGAATACCGCAATCCGAACGGGATCACAAAACACAAATGTGCGATCTGCGGCCGGACCGAAAAAGATGATCCGAATCTGGAGTTCCGTTTCTGTTCCCGATGCAACGGAAACTATGAATACTGCCAGGATCACCTGTTTACGCATGAACATGTAAAATAAAGAAGGAGAAAAAGTATGAGAAGAACGAAAATTGTCTGCACCATGGGACCAAATACCAACTCCCGTGACCTGATGAAAAAACTGATTGAAACCGGAATGGATGTTGCTCGTTTTAATTTTTCTCATGGAGACCACGATGAGCAGAAAATGCGTATGGATATGCTGAAAGAGCTTCGAAAAGAGCTGAAAACTCCTGTGGCAATCCTTCTGGATACCAAAGGACCGGAAATCCGTACCGGCGTTTTGAAAGATGGCAAAAAAGTAAATCTGGTAACCGGACAGACTTTTACCCTGACAACCGTTCAGGAGACCGGAGATGAAAATCACTGTTCGGTCAGCTACACCGGCATTACCGACGATATCAAAGAGGGAGACACAATTCTGATCGATGATGGTCTGATCGGCCTGCGCGTAGAAAAAGTAAATGCACCGGAAATTGTCTGTACCGTAGTAAACGGCGGCGAGCTCGGAGAGAAGAAGGGTGTGAATGTACCAAACGTTTCGATCAATCTTCCGAACCTCACGGAGAAAGACAAAGGAGATCTTCTCTTTGGTATTGAACAGGATATTGATTTTGTAGCGGCTTCTTTTATCCGAAATGCAGAGGCAATTAACGAAATCCGTGAGTTCCTTGTGGCAAACGGAGGAGAGCATATTGATATCATTGCCAAGATCGAAAATGCGGAGGGTGTGCAGAACATCGACAGCATCATCGATGCGGCAGATGGTGTGATGGTTGCAAGGGGAGACCTTGGTGTAGAGATTCCGGCGTGCCAGGTACCGCATGTACAGAAAATCATCATTGAAAAATGCAATCATAAATACAAACCGGTTATCACAGCAACCCAGATGCTGGATTCCATGATCCGGAATCCGCGTCCGACCCGTGCAGAGGTAGCCGATGTTGCGAATGCAATTTATGATGGAACGGATGCGATCATGCTCTCCGGCGAAACAGCAGCCGGAAAATATCCGGTCGAGGCAGTTACCATGATGGGAGAGATTGCCGAGCAGACGGAGCGTTATCTGAAATTCGAAGATTACCGCGATGGAAAAGCGCTGGAAGGAAAGCTGAATGTTTCCGCAGCAGTCGGAAGTGCAGCCGTTTCTATGGTAGAACACATCAAAGCAGCCTGCATTGTGACCCCGACGATGTCCGGTCAGACCGCAAGACTGATTTCCAACCTTCGTCCGAGCGTACCGATTTACGGCGTTACCCCATATGAATGGGCAAGAAGAAAAATGCAGCTCTACTGGGGCGTTCGTCCGGTGACCGGATACGAGGAAGATTCTACGGAGAACATCATTTCGCATGCCATGTATATGGTGCGCCGTGAGGAGCTTGTAGAACGCGGCGATATGGTTATTTTTACGGCCGGAGACCCTGCTACTAACGAGGTGACGGGTGAAGGATATATGACAAACATGCTTCACATTATTCAGGCAAAATAAGCAGAAGAAGGAGACAAAAGAGAATGACGAAGAAGCCTTTTGTAACAAAAGAAAAACTGGAAGAAATCGCAGCAGCAGTACCAACTCCGTTTCACATTTACGATGAAAAAGGAATTCGTGAGAATGCGAAAGCGGTAAAGGAAGCTTTTTCCTGGAATCCGGGATTTCGTGAGTATTTTGCTGTGAAAGCGAACCCAAACCCGACACTGATCAAAATGCTGGGTGAATATGACTGCGGATGCGACTGCTCTTCTTACACGGAGCTGATGCTTTCCGATGCGATGGGATTTGAGAAAGATAAAATCATGTTTTCATCCAACGTAACACCGGCTGCAGAGTATCAACTGGCTGCAGAGCTTGGTGCGATCATTAACCTTGATGATATTACACATATTGATTTTCTTGAGAAAACATTAGGCTACATTCCGAAGAAAATCTGCTGCCGTTATAACCCGGGCGGACTGTTTAAAATCAGCACCGATATTATGGACAATCCGGGAGATGCCAAATACGGTATGACAACCGAGCAGATTTTTGAGGCATTCCGCATTCTGAAGGCAAAAGGGGCAGAAGAGTTCGGCATCCATTCCTTCCTTGCAAGTAATACCGTAACCAACGATTACTACCCGGTTCTGGCAAAAACACTGTTTGAGCTGGCTGTAAAGCTGCAGAAAGAGACAGGCGTAAAAATCAAATTCATCAATCTTTCCGGCGGTGTCGGAATCCCGTACAAACCAGGTCAGGAAGGCAATGACATCCGCGTGATTGGTGAGGGTGTACATAAAGTGTACGATGAAGTCCTCGTTCCGGCCGGCATGGGCGATGTTGCAATTTATACGGAAATGGGCCGTTTCATGATGGGACCGTACGGCGGACTCGTTACCCGCGCCATCCATCAGAAACACATTTACAAAGAGTATATCGGCTGTGATGCCTGCGCGGTCAACCTGATGAGACCGGCTATGTACGGCGCTTACCACCACATCACGGTGATGGGAAAAGAAGATCAGCCGTGCGACCACAAATATGACGTAACAGGCTCCCTGTGCGAGAACAACGATAAATTCGCGATCGACCGTATGCTTCCGGAAGTGGAAGTCGGAGACCTCCTCTTCATCCACGACACCGGCGCACATGGATTTTCCATGGGATACAACTACAACGGAAAATTAAAATCTGCAGAGGTTCTGTTAAAAGAGGACGGCAGCTTTGAAGTCATCCGCCGCGCAGAAACCCCGAAAGACTACTTCGCTACACTGGATGGAACACCGGAGTATGAAAAGATGTTTGGAAATAAATAAGAGATAACAACAGTAAAACCCCTTTCAAAAAGAACCATGCGGCAGATGGCCGGTTCTTCGAAAGGGGTTTTCTTTCTTTCAAAAGCTGTTTTTTTGAAGGGAAGACAATAAAAAAAGATCTGCATCAACGTTCGTTTTTGCAGATCTTTTTTAGCTATGCCGCTGGCCGGACTCGAACCGGCACGGTTATTCACCGCTTGATTTTGAGTCAAGTGCGTCTACCAATTCCGCCACAGCGGCAGTGTTCGTAATCAGAACAAGATATATTTTACCATAAAAACAAGAAGGACGCAAGAGAAAAAAATGGAATAATTATCATAAAAACTTTCTAAAAAAGATTGACGAAAGGAAAAAATAGAAGTATAGTGTAGATAGTTTAGTACCATACTAAATTTTACATCATAAGTTCAAATAACGATTTATCGAAAACGCCATCGTTAGATGGTCCACAGTGTGTGGAACGAAAACTGTTGTCTTCATAGACAGCAGTTTTTTTGTTGTCTAAAATTAGAAATGAAACATGGTTATGATTCAGTACTGTGAGAACAGCAAGAACCAGGAAGTAGAATTGTTGAAAATAGGAAAGAAAAGATGTAAAAAATCAAAATATATGGTAAAATTAGATAAAATGTAGAAAATGGAGGAAAGAACAGATGAAAGGGGAATATTATCTCGGACTTGATATGGGAAGCAGTTCGGTTGGATGGGCTGTGACAAATGAGAAGTACGAAATTTTGCGCGCACATGGAAAAACACTTTGGGGTGTACGGCTATTTGACAGTGCACAGACTGCAGAAGAGAGAAGAGGGTTTCGGACAGCAAAACGAAGATTGGATCGTCGTAATTGGAGAATAGAATTGCTGCAGAAAATTTTTGCGGAAGAAGTAGAAAAGATAGATGATGGATTTTTTCGCAGAATGAAAGAGAGTCGTTACTGGCCAGAGGATAAGCGTGACAGGCAGGGAAAGTGTCCGGAACTTCCCTATGCATTGTTTGCGGATGATGATTACACAGACAAAGAATATCATAAACAGTTTCCAACCATCTATCATCTGAGAAAATGGTTAATGGAAACTGACGAAACGCCTGATATTCGCCTGATATATCTTGCTCTGCATCATATGATGAAACACAGAGGCCATTTTCTATTAAACGGAAATATCGAACAGGTAAGAGAATTTCAGACAACATTTGAACAGTTCCTTGAAGCAGTGCGGGCAGAAGAACTTGGCTTTTCTTCCGAGATTGGAGTGGAAAGAAGCAAGGAAATAGAGGCAATTTTAAAAGACCGAACATTGACCAAATCTGCGAAAAAGACAAAAGCAGTAAAAGCAATGCGGGCAGAAACATCCTGTGAAAAAGAGTGGCTGGGATTGATTACCGGTGGAACAGCAAAACTGGGAAATCTGTTTGGGGAAAAACAGATGGATACACTGGAACGGCCAAAACTTTGCTTCGCAGATGCAGGTTATGAAGAATACGCTGGAGAGATCGAAGCAGAGCTGGGAGAAAAATATGTATTAATTGAACACGCAAAAGCAGTGTACGATTGGGCTGTTCTGGCTGATATTTTGCAGAACTATTCTTCTCTTTCAGAGGCAAAAGTGGCACTTTATGAAAAGCATAAAAAAGATCTGAAAGATCTGAAAAAGCTGGTCAGAGAGAATCTTTCAAGGGAAGAATATCAGAGACTGTTTGCAAAAAAGGATGAAAAAGCTAATTATTATGCGTATATCAAGGCACCAAAACAATGTAGTCAGGAAGACTTTTACGGTTATCTGAAAAAGAATATTCTGGGCAAGATATCAGATGTGACGAAAGCATCCTGCATGCAGAAGGAAATGGAAATGGGAACGTTTCTTCCGAAACAGACTGTAAAAGACAACAGTGTCATTCCATATCAGATTCATTTATATGAATTAAATGCAATCCTGAAAAATCTGGAAGATAAAGTTCCGCTACTGAAAGAGAATGGAGAGAAGATTCAAAAGATTTTCACATTCCGCATTCCGTACTACGTAGGACCCTTAAACGGAATTCGAAAAAAAGGGGAGAAGAGTAACTGGGCGGTACGAAAAGAAGGCAAAATATATCCATGGAACTTCGATGAGATGGTAGATTTGGAAGCAAGTGCAGAGCAGTTTATTCGAAGAATGACGAATAAATGTACTTATCTGCCAAGTGAAGATGTTTTACCAAAGTATTCTCTGCTGTACAGCAAATACGAAGTTTTAAATGAATTAAATAATCTGCGTTTGGATGGAGAAAAGATATCTGTAGAGCAGAAACAGAAAATATATGAAGAAGTATTCCAGAAAAGCAGAAAAGTTACACAGAAAAAACTGAAAAACTATTTAGTGAAAGAAGGAATTACCGGAAAAGAAGTTGAAATTACCGGAATTGATGGTGATTTCAAGAGTTCTCTTACGGCATACCATGACTTTAAAGAGAAATTAACAAATTTGTCACTGAACCAGGCGGAAAAAGAATGCATCATCCTGAACGTAACGCTGTTTGGAGATGATAAAGCGATACTGAAACAGAGATTAAAGAAACTGTTTCCGGAGTTGACAGAAAAACAAAGAGACAGCATAAGTAAACTGCCGTATCGTGCTTGGGGAAGACTCTCAAAAGTGTTTTTGGAAGAGACGGAAGCACCGGCACCGGAAACGGGAGAGGCATGGTCTATTATTCGGGCTTTGTGGGAGACGAATGACAATCTGATGCAACTGCTTAGCGAAAAATATTTGTTTGCATCGGCAATCGAAGAAAAGAATGGAAACGAACAGAAAAAACGGGATATTTCGTATGAATTAGTCGAGGAACTTTACGTATCACCGGCAGTGAAGCGGCAGATTTGGCAGAGCCTTTTGATTGTAAAGGAAATCTGTAAAGTGATGGGAAACCCACCGAAACGTGTTTTTATAGAAATGGCAAGAGAAAAAAACGATCAGGGAAGAACCACTTCAAGAAAAAAGAAACTGCTGGAACTCTATAAAAAATGTAAAGCGGAAGAAAAAGACTGGATAGATGAGATTGAAAAGCGTTCCGATGCGGAAATGAGAAGAGACAAGCTGTATTTGTATTATACGCAAAAAGGAAAATGCATGTATTCCGGTGAAACAATTGAACTGGAGGAATTGTGGGATAATCAGAAGTATGACATTGATCATATTTTTCCACAGTCCAAAGTGATGGATGATAGCCTGGATAACCGGGTACTTGTAAAGAAAAAGTGTAATCAGATGAAAGAGGATAAATATCCGATCGATGAAACAGTTCGGAAAAAAATGCAGCCATTCTGGAAATCTTTAGTGGATGCCGGATTGATCAGTGAAGAAAAATATAAACGGCTGATAAGAGGAAATGGATTTGAACCGTCTGAATTGGCTGGATTTATTTCCAGGCAGCTGGTGGAAACTCGTCAGAGTACAAAAGCGGCAGCAAGTATTCTGCAGCAGGTGATCCCGGATACACAGATTGTTTATGTGAAAGCGCCAACCGTTTCAAAGTTCCGTAAGGATTTTAAATTTCTGAAGGTACGGGAGATGAATGATTATCATCATGCGAAGGATGCTTATTTGAATATTGTCGTTGGCAACGCATATTTTGTAAAATTCACATCAAATCCGATTCACTTCATTAAGGAAAATCCGGGAAGAAGTTATAATCTGAAGAAGATGTTTGAACAGGAAAGAATTGAACGAAACGGAGAAATTGCCTGGGAAGGCGGGAACGGAACCATTGTGACAGTCCGAAAGTTTATGGAAAAGAACAACATTCTTGTGACGCGAAGATCGTATGAGGCAACAGGTGCATTGTTTGACCAGCAGATTGTCAAAAAAGGAAAAGGTCAGGTTCCGATCAAGAGCAGTGATGAACGGCTTTGTGATATACAGAAGTATGGAGGATATAACAAAGAGGCGGGAGCTTACTTTGTACTGGCAGAATCGGAGGGCAAAAAGGGAAAGAAAATACGAACAATCGAGTATGTGCCGATTCGTCTGAAAAAGGAAATTCAGAAGTCAGAAGAAAATATAATTCGGTATCTGGAAGAGGAAAGACAGTTAAAGAATCCGCGAGTGCTGGTGCCGGAAATCAAAATAGATACTCTGTTTTGTGTGGACGGATTTTATATGTGGGTTTCCGGAAGATCAGGAGATCAGCTATTGATGCAAGGTGCAAATCAGCTGGTACTTTCCCAGGAAGAAATGGAAATACTGAAAAAAATAGTACAGTACGTGGAACGTAAAAAACAGAATAAAGAACTGAAAATTTACGATTCCGACCATTTAGAAGAAAAGAAGGTGGTGATGCTGTATGAAACCTTTTTAAATAAATTAACAAATACGGTATATGCAAAAAAACTTGGAGCACAGGCAAAGACATTAACGGAAAAAAGAGAAAAATTTAAAGAATTATGCATAGAAGAAAAGTGTATCGTTTTGTATGAAATTTTACATTTTTTCCAGTGCCAGAGTGTTACCGCTGATTTGAAATTAATTGGAGGATCTGGAAGAGCAGGAATTTTGTATCTCAACAAAAATATAACCGATTGCAGTCGAATCGAAATGATTCATCAATCGCCAACCGGTATTTACGAGCAGGCAGTAGACCTGAATGCATTATGAGCTGGCGGATTGTGGTTATTTCCAAACGGGCAAAGCTGGACTATCAGCTTGGTTATCTTGTGGTACGAAATGAAGAAGTAACAAAAATACATTTAAGTGAAATCTCAACCATTCTGATTGAGTCAACAGCAGCAACAGTCACAACAAGTCTGCTGGCAGAGCTGACCAAAAAGAAAATAAAAGTGATTTTTTGCGATGAAAAGAGAAATCCATCGTCGGAACTGGTTGGGTATTACGGAAGTCATGATACCAGCAATAAAATCAGAAAGCAGATTCAGTGGAGCCGGCACAGTAAAGAAGCGATCTGGACAGAGATTGTGACGGAAAAAATACGAAAACAGAAGGAACTGTTAAAAAATCTGGGAAAGGAAGAAGCGGGTCTGTTAGAAGCATATTTACAGGAGATTGGCTGGAACGATGAGACAAACCGGGAAGGGCATGCGGCAAAAGTATATTTTAATGCGTTGTTCGGCATGACATTTACCAGAACTGCGGATTGTCCGGAAAATGCAGCGCTGAATTACGGATATAGCATTTTGTTGTCTGCGTTTGCGAGAGAAATTGTAGCGAGCGGTTATATTACACAGCTCGGACTCTTTCATGATAATATGTTTAATCAGTTTAATCTGGCGTCCGATTTGATGGAACCGTTCCGTGTTCTGATTGACCGGGAAGTAATCCAAATGCAGAGGAAAGAATTTACGCATGAGGAAAAAATACAGTTGGTCAATGTATTAAACAACGAAGTCATGATAGACGGGAAAACACAGTATGTGAATAATGCCATAAAAATTTACTGTAAAAGTGTATTTGATGCCTTAAATGAGAATGACAGTGCATTGATCCGGTTTTATGGCCTATGAGTTATCGTTTTATGAGAGTATTGGTACTGTTTGATCTTCCGGTGCTGACGGGCGATCAGAGAAGAGAATATGCGAGATTTCGAAAGTTTTTATTGAAAAGCGGATTCCTGATGCTCCAGGAATCCGTATACTGTAAGCTTGCGTTAAATACAACTGCAGTGAATGGAATCGTGGATCAGATTCATAAAAATAAGCCGGAAGAAGGCCTGGTACAGCTTTTAACGGTGACTGAGAAGCAGTATGCGAAAATGGATCTGATTGTTGGGAACGTAAAGAGTGAAGTGTTGAATACGGATGAAAGGCTGGTGATTTTATGAAACTGGTACATGTGGACTTGGAAAAACCTATTGCGATTCATCGGAACTGTCCCACGGAATGGATTATAGAATCACCGGAGCTGTTTTTAAAATATGTGGAGCAGCTGCAAAAACAAAATCAGGGAGAAGAGGGAAATTTCGTACTTTCTAAAGCTGACACAGAGCTGAATATGAAAAGAGATGTGGAATTGGTATTAACGCCCTTTTCTCTTGATTTTGCGGATCACAGAATACAAAAACGGTTATTTACAGAGCTGGTCAAAAGTGCGCAAAATGAAGAAATGTTTCTGGAAACACAGAGAATTATTGCGGAACTGAAGAAATACATCTATCAATTGGAAGCTGTCAGTGGGTACGAATTGGAACAAAATGAGGAAATCGATTTGAGCGCACTCCTAAAATTGATGGGAGTTCAGACAGAAACCGAAAAAGAGATGGGACTTCTGGAAAAATTAACGCAATATATCAAAGTTATGGCCGAACTTCTCCAAAAAGAACTGGTGATTTTAGTCAATATTCGATCCTATCTGAACGAAACACAAATAAACAAACTCTCCCAAATGGCATGCTACTATGAAATATCCTTGCTTTTCATAGAAAATATACAAAGGGACTTTTCGAATCAGAGAGAATATTATATAATTGACAAAGATGGATGTGATGTCTATTAATATCCATCGGATGTTTGAGTACCTGTTTTGTGCAGATGAAAGCAGTTCATTTTTAAATTTGAGGTTTGAGAATGATGTAAAAATGTATGGTACTCAAACGACATCGAATCCCATAAGCCAGGCTTCACTGTTTGAGAATGATGTAAAAATGTATGGTACTCAAACCGCCTTGCTTTCTGCGAACTCAATGTCACTGTTTGAGAATGATGTAAAAATGTATGGTACTCAAACAGCAATCCTGAAGGTCACAACAGAGACATCGTTTGAGAATGATGTAAAAATGTATGGTACTCAAACAAATGCCGTCAGAGTCCCAATTTGCCGCCTGTTTGAGAATGATGTAAAAATGTATGGTACTCAAACCTTCCATGAGGGCGACTGTCTTGCAACGCTGTTTGAGAATGATGTAAAAATGTATGGTACTCAAACTTCAGTGTCACGGCGTCGTGTGTCTGCTGGGTTTGAGAATGATGTAAAAATGTATGGTACTCAAACCTTGTACATCGGCTGTCCGTCAACTTCCATGTTTGAGAATGATGTAAAAATGTATGGTACTCAAACTCGTATCTGGCTTTTAAGTCCTCATACATAGTTTGAGAATGATGTAAAAATGTATGGTACTCAAACTTTTTCTTGTTGTTGTCCAGTCGTGTTGTCGTTTGAGAATGATGTAAAAATGTATGGTACTCAAACGCTAATTGCTATCTCATCATCATCGCAGTCGTTTGAGAATGATGTAAAAATGTATGGTACTCAAACACATTGTTTTCATGCACAGGTATAAGCCTAGTTTGAGAATGATGTAAAAATGTATGGTACTCAAACTGACGATATGCCACCCGCCGAATGGGAAGAGTTTGAGAATGATGTAAAAATGTATGGTACTCAAACTTTCCACCTCCCCTAAATCTGTAAGTAATGGTTTGAGAATGATGTAAAAATGTATAGTACTCAAACATTTTCAGGGCAAATTCTGCTAAATCGTACGTTTGAGAATGATGTAAAATTTATTTTTGTGAACAACAAGAATAGATAATTCAAAATGAAATATTCAGAAGACAGTATGAAATCGACTTAATTGTCTTTTTCTTGCTGTCTTTTTCCTTGTCTCAAAGCGCCGCACCATGTATAATAAAACCACAAGAATTTCATTTCATAGTTTTTACAGGAGGAACCTGAATCATGATCCTTGCAATAGACATCGGCAACACGAACATCGTCCTTGGGTGTGTGGAAGGGAAAAAAACATACTTTATCGAAAGACTCTCCACGGACAAGGCAAAAACAGAGCTGGAATACGCAGTCAGCCTGAAAAATGTACTGGAACTGTATGAGATTCCGGTGGAGCAGATCGAAGGAGGTATCATCTCTTCCGTTGTTCCGCAGGTGACAGAGCTCTGCCGGAGTGCGGCAGAAAAAGTGATTAAAAAGCCGGTCAAAGTTGTCGGCCCCGGTGTGAAGACCGGACTTAATATCAAACTGGACGACCCCGCAACGGCAGGAAGCGATCTTGTTGTTGTAGCAGTAGCAGCGCTGAATGAATACACATGTCCGCAGATTGTTATCGATATGGGAACTGCCACGACGATGAGTGTACTTGATCAGAAAGGAAGCTTCATCGGAGGCGTGATTCTTCCGGGACTTCGTACTTCGCTGGATGCTCTCGTATCAAATGCCGCGCAGCTTAGCCAGACCAGTCTGACAGCACCGAAAAAAGTCATTGGCAAAAATACGCTGGACTGTATGAAAGGCGGTATGATTTATGGAAACGCTGCCAGCATCGACGGCATGATCGAACGGATGGAAGAAGAACTTGGCTGCAAATGCACGATTGTGGCTACCGGAGGTCTGGCGAAAGCTGTGATTCCGCACTGCAGACATGACATCATCATCGATGAGAATCTGCTCCTGAAAGGTCTTCAGATCATCTACGAGAAAAACAGGTAGGGAAACCGTTTGTTGACAAAGTTTGCGAATTGTTATAACATATGTATAACAAAACGATACGAGAAAGCAGGGTGTAACTATGTATTATGAGACAATACAGATCGATTTCAACAGCGATGAAGCGATCTATATCCAGCTGAGAAATCAGATTATTCTGGGTATTGCCACTTCCAGAATTCAGGAAGGAGATACTCTACCTTCGGTAAGACAGCTCGCAGACAATATCGGAATCAACATGCATACCGTAAATAAGGCCTACAGCGTACTCCGGCAGGAGGGGCTTCTTTCGATTGACCGAAGAAAAGGAGCCGTTATCTCTATCGATGCGGATAAACTGTATGCCATGCAGGAACTGCGCGAAGATCTGCAGGTGATTCTTGCAAAAGCCGTCTGCAAAAATATATCAAAAGAAGAAGTACATCAGCTTGTAGATGAAATTTACAGCAATTACGCAGACGAAACATGAAGGAGACAATAGTATTATGAGAGAAGGATATACCAGTCAGGCAAAAAAAGCACTGGCATATGCGGTTAGGACAGCTGAAAAATGTGGACATAATTACGTAGGAACCGAACACCTTCTGATCGGACTTCTGAACGTGGAGGATGGCACAGCAGGCATGGTGCTTTCTGAGTTTCACGTAGATGCCGGACAGCTTACCGAACTGATTGACCGTCTGATTGCACCAGGCGGAAACACCGTGACCGAATCCCGACCGGGCTATACTCCGCGGGTACGCAGAGTGCTTGAAAATGCAGAAGCGGAGGCAGCGCGTTTTAAGAGCAGAGCTGTGGGAACCGAGCATTTGCTGATCGCAATCTTAAAAGAAAGTGACTGTGTTGCTACCCGTTTGCTTTTTACCATGGGGATCAACATTCAGAAACTATATGGAGCAATCCTTACTGCCATGGGCGAGGCACCGCTGCAGGGCGGTGCAAGCGGAAATGCAAATACCGGCCGCGGACCGCAGACAAGAGGTGGAGCGCAGACCAGCGAAACGCCGGCACTGGACCAGTACAGCCGGGATCTGACTGAGCTTGCGCGCGAAGGAAAACTCGATCCGGTTGTCGGCCGTGGGCAGGAAATTGAGCGTGTCATTCAGATCTTAAGTCGCCGGACAAAAAACAACCCGTGTCTGATCGGAGAGCCGGGTGTCGGAAAAACGGCGATTGCGGAAGGTCTGGCGCAGCGGATTGCCCTTGGCATTGTGCCGGAAACGATCCGCGATAAGCGAGTTGTTGTCCTTGACCTTTCCGGAATGGTAGCCGGAAGCAAATACCGCGGTGAGTTCGAAGAGCGTATCAAACGTGTCGTCAAAGAAGTGACGGACAATGAAAATATTCTGCTGTTCATCGATGAACTTCACACCATCATCGGGGCCGGCGGTGCAGAGGGAGCACTCGATGCATCCAATATCTTAAAACCGTCCCTTTCCCGCGGAGAAATTCAGCTCATCGGTGCAACCACGCTCGAAGAATACCGTAAATACATCGAAAAAGATGCCGCATTGGAGCGCCGTTTCCAGCCGGTCAAAGTAGAAGAACCGACGGAAAGCGAAGCACTTGATATCTTAAAAGGCCTGCGCCCATACTACGAACGCCACCACGGCGTGGAAATCACCGATGAAGCACTGGAAGCAGCCGTAAAAATGAGCGTCCGCTACATCAACGACCGTTTCCTGCCGGATAAAGCCATCGATCTGATCGATGAGGCATCCGCAGGCGTACAGCTCGCCGGCTACCAGGTGCCGGACAACATGGCAAAAGAGGAGCAGACACTGTTCGAAGTACAGAAAGAAAAAGAATCCGCGATCAGTGCCGGCGATTTTGAGCAGGCAAAAGAACTGCAGGCGCGCCAGCAGGAGCTCGAAAAAGATCTGGAGCAGATCCGAAAACGCTTTGAACGCCGTTGCAAAAACAAAAAACTGCAGGTAACAGAAGAAGAAATCGCAAAAACCGTATCCACCTGGACGAAAATTCCGGTACAGCGTCTCGCGGAAGGAGAATCGAAACGTCTGGCAAGACTGGAGCAGACACTCCATAAACGCGTTGTCGGCCAGGAAGAAGCCGTGACAGCTGTGGCAAAAGCCGTAAAACGAGGCAGAGTCGGATTAAAAGACCCGAACCGTCCGACAGGATCCTTCCTGTTTCTTGGACCGACCGGTGTCGGAAAAACAGAACTTTCCAAAGCACTCGCCGAGGCAGTTTTCGGTACAGAGCAGGCCCTGATCCGCGTCGACATGTCGGAGTACATGGAGAAACACAGCGTCTCCAAACTGATCGGATCCCCTCCGGGATACGTCGGCTACGAGGAAGGCGGCCAGCTCTCCGAAAAAGTGCGCCGCAACCCGTACAGTGTGATCCTGTTTGACGAGATCGAAAAAGCGCACCCGGATGTCTTCAACATTCTGCTGCAGGTGCTTGATGATGGCCATATCACCGACGCGCAGGGCAGAAAAGTTGATTTCAAACAGACCTGCATTATCATGACATCCAATGCCGGAGCACAGAACATTGTAGCGCCGAAACGCCTTGGATTCCTTTCGACAGAAGATGAGCGGAAAGACTACGAATACATGAAGGGCCAGGTGATGGAAGAAGTCAAACGGATGTTTAAGCCGGAATTCCTGAACCGAATCGACGAGATTATTGTATTCCATCAGCTTACCAAGGCGGATATGAAGAAGATTCTGCAGATTCTGCTCAAAGATCTGGAGCGCCGCTGCAAGGAGCAGATGGACATTGAATTGAAAGTCCGTGACACCGTGAAAGAATATCTCGTGGAAAACAGCTTCGACAGCAAGTACGGTGCCCGCCCGTTAAAACGCGCGATCCAGAGCAAAATTGAGGATCCGCTCGCAGAAGCCATCCTGAACGGAGAAGTGAAAAAAGGCGATACCGTTGCGGCTGGAATGAATAAGAAAGAGATTACATTTAAGGTTCTTGAGAAAAAATAATATAAAATTCCATAAATTATATGGTAAAATCTTTTTGATTATGGTATGATTTTCACAAAGAAACGAAACACCACAAAAGACAAGACCAGGAGGGCATTTACAAATGTCAGTAGTAAAAGAATTAATCCGCACAGAGGCAGACGGAGGCATCAGCTTCGGAGATTATGAGCTTGCGGCAAAGGCAAAAAAATCTGATTTTGAGCACAGAGGAGATCTGTATAAAGTAAAAACCTTTAAGGAAATCACAAAGCTGGAGAGAAACGGACTGTTCGTATACGAATCCGTTCCGGGAACCGCAGTTACCGATCTGAACGTATTCGACGACGGCATGACCTTCAAAGTAGAAGGACCGGAGGATGCACAGATCACCGTTGAAATGGAAGCAGAGACCGAATACAAGGTGCTGCTCGACGGCGTAAACGTTGGCCACATGACCACAAACCTCGGCGGAAAACTTTCCTTCAGCGTAGAGCTGGAAAAAGCAGAGGATGTAGCAGTAGAAATCGTAAAAGCATGATGAAATAAGAAAAGAAGGCTGTCGCAGAACGTGTGCGGCAGCTTTTTTTGACAATTATAAGGGAGACACAACTATGGCAAAAGCAAAAAAAACCGCCTTTTTCTGCCAGAACTGCGGATATGAGTCAGCAAAATGGATGGGCCAGTGTCCGGCGTGCAGAGAATGGAACACGTTTGTGGAGGAACCGACAGCGGCCAAAACACCGGCGGGAACGCAGGGGATCGGAAACCACAGCGCGGCGGGCAGAAAGCCGGTTCATCTGACGGAAATTTCAACAGGAAAAGAGGAGCGCATCCCGACGGGAATCGGAGAACTCGACCGGGTGCTCGGCGGAGGAATCGTGCCGGGTTCCCTGACACTGGTCGGCGGCGATCCGGGAATTGGAAAATCCACACTCCTTCTGCAGGTGTGCCGCATGCTGTCCACAGCAGGACATCAGGTTTTATATATTTCCGGTGAGGAGTCCCTGCGTCAGATCAAACTGCGCGCTGTGCGGATCGGAGAATTTAACGAAAATCTGTCCCTGCTCTGCGAGACGAATCTTGATATCATCCGCGCCGTCATGGAAAAAGAGAAGCCGGAGATGGCCGTCATCGACTCGATCCAGACCATGTACAACGAGGAGGTCAGCTCCGCGCCGGGCAGTGTATCCCAGGTCCGGGAATCGACGAATGTGCTGATGCAGATTGCAAAGGGAATGGGGATTTCGATCTTTATCGTCGGTCATGTGACAAAAGACGGTAATGTGGCCGGCCCGCGTGTGCTGGAACACATGGTAGATACCGTGCTGTACTTCGAGGGCGACCGTCATGCGTCTTACCGGATTCTGCGCGGCGTCAAAAACCGTTTTGGTTCTACAAATGAGATCGGCGTCTTCGAAATGCAGACAGAGGGACTCGTGGAAGTGAAAAATCCATCGGAGTACATGCTGAACGGACGGCCGGAGGGAGCTTCCGGTTCGGTTGTCGCATGCTCCATGGAGGGAACGCGCCCGATCCTGATCGAGATTCAGGCACTGGTCTGCCACAGTAATTTCGGAATCCCGCGCCGCACCGCAGCAGGATGCGATTTCAACCGTGTGAACCTGCTGATGGCAGTGCTGGAAAAACGCGCAAGAGTCAATCTTTCGACAAGCGATGCCTACGTCAACATCGCAGGCGGAATCAAGATGAATGAGCCGGCGATCGATCTTGGCATCGCACTTGCCGTCGTATCGAGCTACAAAGATCAGGTGATCGATGAGAAAACGGTCGTATTTGGCGAGGTCGGCTTAAGCGGTGAGGTCCGCGCCGTCAGCATGGCGGAACAGCGTGTACTGGAAGCAAAAAAACTGGGCTTCGAGCGGGTGATTTTACCTGCTGTCTGCATGAAGTCCGTGGAGAAAATCGGTGGAATCGCACTGATTCCGGTGGAAAATATTCAGGATGCGATTCTGCGCGTGGGGAAAAATTAGAAGGAAGTTGTGGAAAAAGGACCGGCGTGTGATGCGTACGGTCTTTTTTTGAAAAATTCAGACAAAATATAAAATATGCAGAATTAACTATATTTTTCTAAAAATAAAAAAATTCGAAAAAAGGTGTTGACTTTTGCTTTGGGCGGTGTTATTATAATTAAGCTGTCAGCGAGAGCTGATGCGAATGAGTTTCTTTGAAACAGAAAAACCTAGTTCGGAGCCGGGTGGCTGCCGCGGGTTGGAAAAACTGCTTCAAAAAAACCTGAAAAAAGTTCTTGACAAAAGCAAACGAGTTTGATAAAATAAGCGAATTGCTGATCGAGAGAACAGCAAAGAAGTTCGAAAGAACTTCAAAAAATAAATTAAAAAAGTTCTTGACAAACGAAAAGTTCTGTGATAAAATAAACGAGCTGATCCGAGTCGGAACGGCAAAGATCCTTGATAATTAAACAGTGAAACACATCCTCGAAAGTTCTGAATAAGTAATTCAAAACGATCGAAAGATCCT
>OHAG01000721.1_pt1 | contig 24969 bp, 25 predicted proteins | sample 1577081 | NCBI WGS metagenome assembly OHAG01 (sample SAMEA3541513, study PRJEB24748) | human gut metagenome | biome: human gut; feature: human-associated habitat; material: faeces | place: China | collected 2012
GCCATCCGGGCGGCATGCGCGCCGTCATCAAGCTCGATGCGGCGCAAGTCGAGAACCTGGCAAAACAGGCCGGCGAGGACTGCTGGCCGGTCAACTACAACAGTCCGCAGCAGACGGTTGTTGCCGGAGCGCCCGAGGCGCTGCAGGAGCTCGACGTCCTAGTAAAAGAGGCTGGCGGCCGCGCTATGAAAGTCGCGGTGTCGGGCGCATTTCATAGCCCCTATATGGCCGAGGCGACTGAGGGGCTGGCGACGTATATCCAAGCCGGCCACGCGCCGTCACCGCTGCTGATTCCGGTCATGGCAAACATGACGGCGGCGCCCTATCCGGCGGACCCGCGAGCGGCATCGGATGTCTTGGCCAATCAGGTGAGTCATGCCGTTCGTTGGGTCGACACGCTGCATACTCTGCAGAATCAGGGCATGGACACGTTTATTGAGGTCGGCCCTGGCAAAACGCTGTCGGGCCTGGTCAAGCGTACGCTGAGCGACGTTCGCGTGTATTCGTGCGAAACGGCCGAGCAGGTCGCAGCTATTGCCGACGAGCTCGCATAGTCCACAGGGCTGTAACCCGAAAGGAATGACATGGGCAACTTGAACAACGGCGCGCTCGAGCGCAACGACTCACGTCGCGTGGCACTGGTCACGGGCGGCTCGCGGGGTATCGGCCGCGCCTGCGCTGTCGGTCTGGCGGAGGACGGCTTTGATATCGCCGTCGTCTATGCCGGCAGCGTCGATGCGGCGCGCAAGACGTGCGAAGCCTGTGAGGCGGTTGGCGCCACGGCACGCGCATATCAATGCGACGTGGCCGATCCCGCTGCCGTCAACGCGTGCGTGGAAGCGGTCCTCAACGACTTTGGTTCCATTTGGGCGCTCGTCAACAACGCCGGCATCACCCGCGATGGCCTGCTCATGCGCATGGGCGATGACGCATTCGATCGCGTGCTCGATGTCAATCTCAAGGGAACATTCAATATGACGCGCGCGCTCACCAAGACCTTTATGCGCCAGCGCGGCGGTTGCGTCGTCAACATGAGCTCGGTCGTGGGCCTGATGGGCAATGCCGGGCAAGCCAACTACGCTGCCTCCAAGGCGGGCGTGATAGGGCTTACCAAGGCGGTGGCGCGCGAGCTTGCGCCTCGTGGCGTACGAGCGAACGCGGTCGCCCCCGGGTTTGTCGAGACAGATATGACGGCAAAGCTCTCGGAGAAGGTGCGTACGGCAACCGAGGAACAGATTCCCCTTAAGCGCATGGCACGTCCCGAGGAAGTGGCCGGCGTGGTGCGCTTTTTAGCGAGCGATGCGGCTGCTTACATTACGGGCGAGGTCGTGCGCGTCGACGGCGGAATGGCGATGTAGAAACCAGGGCCGAAGAACGGCTTGGATGAGGAGACCATGATGGAACAGAGAGTTGCAATCACCGGCATCGGTGCCGTATCGCCGCTCGGCAACACCGCGCTTGCCACCTGGGCGGCCATGTGCGCCGGGACCTGTGGCATCGGCCCGATCACGCACTTTGATACCGATGCGTTTACCGTCAAGGTGGCGGCCGAAGTCAAGGGCTTTGACGGCAACGAGTACTTTGGCAAGCGCGACGCCAAGCATCTGGACCCCTGCGTTCAGTTTGCGCTGGTGGCTTCGGACGAGGCAATGCACGATGCGGGCTTTGATGTCGAAGGCGCCATCGATCGTGAGCGCCTGGGCGTCTACGTGGGGTCGGGCGTGGGCGGCATGCAGACGCTCGTCGACAACGTCCATACGATTGCCGACCGTGGGCCCCGCCGCGCATCGCCTTACATGATCGCGATGATGATCCCCAACATGGCATCGGGCAATATCGCAATCCGTCACAAGGCAAAGGGACCGACCCTGCCAGTCGTGACTGCGTGCGCGACCTCGGCCCATGCGGTGGGCGAGGCGTTCCGTGCTATCAAGCACGGCTATGCCGACGCGATCCTCGCGGGCGGTGCCGAGGCGGCCATTATCCCCGATGCCGTTGCAGGCTTTACGTCCTGCCGCGCATTGACCACCAACCCCGATCCCGCGACGGCCTGCCGCCCGTTCGACGCAGACCGCGATGGCTTTGTGATGGGCGAGGGCGCTTGCGTGCTGGTACTCGAGAGCATGGAGCATGCGCAGGCGCGCGGTGCGCACATTTATGCCGAGGTCGTGGGCTACGGCAACACCGATGATGCCTATCACATTACGAGCCCCGACCCCGATGCCGCCGGCATTGCCCGTGCGATATCGCTGGCGGTGGCCGAGGGCGACGTCAAGCCTTCCGAGGGCCTCTACATCAACGCCCACGGCACCTCGACCAAGCTCAACGATTCGTCCGAGACGGCGGGCATTAAGCGGGCGCTCGGCGAGGACGCGGCACGCGCCGCGCACGTCTCGTCGACCAAGTCGATGACCGGGCACATGATCGGTGCCACGGGTGCCATCGAGGTCATGGCCTGCGCCATGGCACTCGAGCAGGGCGTGGTGCCCCCGACCATTAACTACCACACGCCCGATCCCGCCTGCGATCTTGATTACACGCCTAATCGAGCGGTTCGCGCCGACCTTACCTGGGCGCTTTCGACCAACCTGGGCTTTGGCGGGCACAACGCCGCCATCGCGCTGCGTAGATATACGAGGAGCTAGAGCATGGATTCCAAAAGACTTGCCGAGATAGCCGATGTGATGGAGGACCGCGGCCTTACGCGCGTACGTGTTGAGGAGCCCGATGGCACCGCGGTCGAACTCGAGCGCGCGAGTGCCGCGCAGCCGGTTGCCGTGCCCATGCCTATGCCGGGTGCCGTGGCCGCTCAAGTTGCAGCTCCCACAGTCGCGCCTGCCGCACCGGAACCCGCCACGCAGACACCTGCCGCCGCGCCGGAGCCCAAGGGCACCGAGGTGACTGCTCCCATGGTGGGCGTCTTCTATGCTGCCCCTGCGCCGGGCGACGAGCCGTTTGTGCGCGTGGGCTCCAAGGTCAAGGCCGGCGAGACCCTCTGCATCATCGAGGCCATGAAGGTTCTCAACGAGGTGACGGCCGAGGCAGACGGTGAGGTGTTCGAGATCTGCGTGGCCGACGGCGACCTCGTGGAGTTTGGCAGCTGCCTCATGAGGATCGGATAGGTGATATCCATGAACAAAGAAGAGCTTAAAGAACTGTTACCGCATCGCGAGCCGATGCTTTTGCTCGACGAAGCCGAGCTGGTGGGCGACGAGGCCCACGGCAAGATCACGATTACAGGCGACGAGTACTTTTTGCAGGGACATTTTCCGGGAAACCCGGTCGTTCCCGGCGTGATTCAGTGCGAGATGCTCGCCCAGAACTGCTGCGTGCTGCTGATGGGCGATGAGGAGGCGCGCGGCGCGACGCCGTTCTACACGAGTCTGGACAAGGTGCGCTTTAAGCGTCCGGTGCGCCCGGGCGACACGGTGGATCTAGTGTGCTCCATCACGCGTGCGCGCGGGCCGTTCCGCTTTGCGACGGGTACTGCGAGCGTCAACGGTGAGGTTTGCTGCCGCGCCGATATGTCTTTTGCACTCATGCACGAAAGTTAAGGAAGGCTTCATGTTCGACAAAGTGCTCATCGCCAACCGCGGCGAAGTCGCGGTTCGTGTTATCCGCGCGTGCCGCGATATGGGCATCAAGACCGTCGCCGTTTATTCCACGGCCGATGCGGACGCGCTGCACGTGCAGCTTGCCGACGAGGCGTATTGCATCGGCGGCCCGCGTCTTGCCGAGAGCTACCTCAACGACGATGCCGTGCTCACCTGTGCCGTAAAGTCGGGGGCAAAGGCGATCCATCCCGGCTATGGCTTTTTCTCCGAGAAGGCGAGCTTCGTGCGCGACTGCGACAAGTACGGTCTGGCGTTTGTCGGTCCTTCGGCCGAGGTGATCGACAGCATGGGCGACAAGGACGCCGCACGCCGAACGGCTGCTGCCGCGGGCGTGCCCATCGTGCCGGGCTGCGATTTGCTCAAAAGCCCCGAGGAGGCGACGGCCGAGGCCGAGCGCATCGGCTGTCCCGTGCTCATCAAGGCGCGTGCCGGCGGTGGCGGTCGCGGTATTCGCAAGGTCGAGCGCGTGGAAGACGCGGCAAAGGCGTTCATCGAGGCGCGTGCCGAGGGCGAGGCCGTTTTTGGCGACGGCGAGTGCTACATGGAGAAGTTCGTCGCGCCGGCGCATCACGTTGAGGTACAGATTATGGCCGATAAGCAGGGCCATGTGTTTTCACTCGGCGAGCGCGAGTGCTCGGTGCAGCGCCGCAACCAAAAGCTGATCGAGGAGAGCCCCGCGCCGTGCCTCGACGGACGCGACGATATTCGTGCCCGTATGCACAAGGCAGCGCGCGACTTGGCTCGTGCCGTCGGTTATGAGGGCGCTGGCACCATCGAGTTTCTGTACTCGGACGACGGCAATTTCTACTTTATGGAAATGAACACGCGCTTGCAGGTGGAGCATCCGGTTACAGAGTTTGTAACCGATACCGACTTGGTCAAGTGGCAGCTGCGCGTGGCAGCCGGCCAGCCTCTGCCCTTTGAGCAGGAGGACATGCCGGTGCGCAACCACGCCATGGAGTGCCGCATCAATGCCGAAACGCCGGACTTTCTGCCGTCGTGCGGAACGGTCACCGCGTTGCGTGTGCCGGGTGGCCCGCGCGTGCGCTGGGATTCCGCCATGTTTACCGGTGCGAAAGTTCCGCCGTACTACGACTCCATGCTCGGCAAGCTCATCGTGTGTGCGCCCACGCGTGACGGCGCCATTCGCAAGATGCGCTCGGCCCTGGGCGAGCTCGTGATTGGGGGCGTGAGCGAAAACAGCGAGCTTCAGCTCGACGTGCTGGCAAACGACGAGTTCTTGTCGGGCATGTATCACACCGATCTGATGGGGCATCTCTATGCTGATGAATAGGAAAGCGAAGACGGTCAACGTCCTCGAGGGGCCGATGACCGAGTCATGCGCCGAGTTTCCCGCGCGCCACGTGTTTATCAAGTGCCCGGAGTGCCGCCGTGTGATCGATGAGGCACGCCTGCACGACAACCTCGAGGTGTGCCCCCGTTGCGGCAAGCACTTTCGCGTGAGTGGGCGCGACCGTATGCGCATGACGGTCGACGAGGGCACGTTTGAGGAATGGGATGCTAATCTGGCGTCGGAGGACTTCCTCTCGTTTCCCGGTTATGCCGACAAACTCAAGAGCGTGAGCGAGCGTTCGGGCGAGCGCGATGCCGTTGTGTGCGGCAGGGGCAAAATCTGCGGTTGCGATACCGCACTCTTCTTTATGGATGCCAACTTTATGATGGGCTCGATGGGCTCCGTGGTGGGCGAGAAGATCTGTCGCACATTTGAGCATGCGACCGAGCTGGGATTGCCAGTTGTCGGCTTTACCGTTTCGGGCGGTGCGCGCATGCAAGAGGGCGTGACATCGCTTATGCAGATGGCCAAGATTTCTGCGGCGGTTAGGCGCCACAGCGAGGCGGGCGGCCTGTATATCACGGTGCTCACCGACCCCACGACCGGCGGCGTAACCGCGAGCTTTGCCATGGAGGGCGACATTATCCTGGCCGAGCCCGATGCCCTGACGGCATTTGCCGGCCCGCGCGTGATCGAGCAGAACATGCACAAGCGCCTGCCCAAGGGATTTCAGCGCTCCGAGTTTTTGCTGGAGCACGGCTTTTGCGATGCCGTTGTTCTGCGTGGCGAGATTGCGCTCACGGTAGGCGAGCTGCTGGCGCTGCACGAAGGGCGCGCGCCCGGCCTAGGGGCTCCGCATGAGATCGTGCATATGGGTCGTCGCGGCAAAAAGCTGGGACACTTGTTTAAGCGCTCGGCGGCACCAAAAACCGCGCTCGAGATTGTCAAGCAGACCCGCTCGGCAGATCGCGCCACGGCAGGCGAGATGATCTCGCTGGGCCTGGATGGATTTGTGGAGCTGCACGGCGACCGTTACTTTGGTGACGACGCCGCCGTGGTGGGTGGCATTGGCTGGAAAGACGGACGTCCCGTGACGGTTATCGCTATCGAGCGCGGCACCACGACCAAAGAGCGCATGCGCCGCAACTTTGGCATGGCGCATCCCGAGGGCTACCGCAAAGCGCGTCGCCTTATTCGCCAGGCCGAAAAGTTTGGTCGACCGGTTCTGTGCCTGGTCGATACTTCGGGCGCGTTTTGCGGCATCGGTGCCGAGGAGCGCGGCCAGGGCGAGGCGATTGCCCAGAATCTCATGGAGATGAGCGGCCTTAAGACGCCGATTGTCTCGGTTGTGACAGGCGAGGGTGGCTCTGGTGGCGCGCTGGCGCTGTCCGTGGCCGACCGCATCCTGATGCTCTCGAGCTCGGCCTATTCGGTCGTGAGCCCCGAGGCCTGTGCGTCGATCCTGTGGAAGGATACCGAGCGCGCGAATGAGGCCGCCGAGGCGCTTAAGCTCACGGCCCCCGATCTGTTGGCGCTCGGCATTATCGATGGCATTGTTGACGATAGGGGCCTGTCGCATGAGGAGATCGCCGGTGCCGTCATGTCCTCGGCATTTGATGCCTTCGATACGCTTGGGCAGCTCGACGACGCGACCCTCACAAACCTCCGCTACGAAAAGTACCGCGCAATCGGTCAGTACCGCACGATGTGACAAAGGGACAGCCCGCATGTCACATTGGGAAAGGCGTTCCATGTCACAAGTTTCTAACACCTCGTTTACAACGACGGTTTCATCAAACGCCATGGCCGTGGTGGACTATCTGTCCAAAAGCATGATGTCGGCGCTGCCGTTTATTGTTTGCGCGGCGTTGTTCCGCACCGCCGCCGTCATTATGGGCGAAGGCATGCTGGGCCTGTGGTCTGCCGATTCCGAAATCTATCGCCTGTTCTACAGTTGGCTCTATAACGCCGGCTACTACTTTTTGCCCATTTATCTTGGTTGGGCGGCCGCCCGCCAGCTCGGTTGCTCGGAGCAGCTGGGCATGATGCTGGGCGGCGTATTGATTGCGCCCGATCTGCTTAAGCTCGTCGATGCCGCATCGACGACGGGGGCAGCGATGACTTTCGTGTATGGTCTGCTTCCCGCGCCGGTCAACGATTACACGACGACTGTTATTCCGGTTCTCATCTCGGTGCCCGTGCTATGGCAGGTGGAGCGTTTCTTTAAGCGCACTATCCCTCAGGCTGTGGCGTTTTCGTTTGTTCCGTTTGCAACCATGCTCGTCATGGTTCCGGTCTCGCTGTGTATTACGGCGCCGGCGGGCAGCTATCTGGGCATGCTGTTGGGACAGCTTATGTTTATGCTTGGCAATTCCGGTGGCATCGTGTCGCTGCTCACGCTTATGGGGCTTGCCGCGGGTTGGGAGTTTCTTAAGATCGCGGGTGTCAGCAACGTTGTCCTATCGCTCGCCTATGCGCAGTTTATGAGTGTGGGAACGGATTCGTGCATTCTGATCGCTGCGACGATGGCGACGTTTGCCGTTTGGGGCATGCCCTTTGGCGCGTCGCTCCGCGTTGTGGATAAGGACGAGAAGGCGCTCATGCTGGGCTATTCGATCTCGGGCGTGCTTGGCGGCGTAAGCGAGCCGGCGCTGTACGGCTGCGGCTTTAAATATGGCAGGTGTCTGACATGCATGGCCATTGGCGGCGCCGTCGGAGGCCTTGTTGCGGCCGTGGGCCACGTTACGGCCTATACCATCGGCATGACGAATGTCCTTATGGTCATTGGCTTTGCCACGGGCGGCATTTCGGACCTGCTGTGGTGCTGCGCTGCCGGTGGCACGGCATTTGCGGTGTCTGCGGCGCTGAGCTGCTGTTTTGGCGTGGTGCCGACAAAGGTGCAGGCGGCAGAAGACGAAGTTGATTCGCTCGAAACAGTGGCGAGCGCTGCTGAAGCAAGCGCATAAATCTGTGCGACAAAAGGACGATTCCTTTGTCATATTCCAAGGCTGCGGCCCGTGTGGGTTGCGGCCTTTTTGTATCTGGGGGACAAAGTGGCTACACTACAATCCGTTTGAGCAATAGATATATAGGTAGTACCGTGGGGGCGGATGCAGATGGTCGAGTGGATTGTTCGTCGTGCGCAGGGCGACCGTGCACGCGTGGGAACGTTGACGGGCATGGTGTGTATTCTCGCCAATGTGGCACTATGCGCTGCGAAGGGTGCAATTGGCGTGCTGTCGGGATCGGTTTCGATTGTGGCGGACGCTATGAACAACCTGTCTGATGCCAGCTCGAACATCGTGAGCGTGCTTGGCTTTAAGCTGGCGGGCAAGCCGGCCGACCCCGAGCATCCTTACGGCCATGGCCGCTACGAGTATCTCTCGGGTCTGGTCGTGGCGGCGCTCGTGCTGCTGATCGGCCTTGAGCTTATCAAGTCCTCGGTTGAGCGCGTCATCCACCCCGAACCTGTCGAGTTCTCGCTTGCCCTGGTGGCAGTCCTTGCGCTTTCGATGGTCGTAAAGCTTTGGATGGCGGCCCTCAACCAAAAACTCGGCGATCGCATTGAGTCCGAGACGCTGCATGCGACCGCGCAGGATTCCAAGAACGATGTTCTAGCCACGGGCGCCGTGTTGGCGTGCGCGATTGTTTCGCAGGTGACGCATATCAATCTAGATGCATGGGTCGGCCTTGCCGTTGGCGCCTATATTGGCTGGAGCGGCTTTGAACTCATCCAGGATACGATGAGCCCGCTTTTGGGCCAGGCGCCCGATCCTAAGCTGGTCAAGCACATTCGAGACAAAATCATGAGCTACCCCGGCGTTTTGGGCGTTCACGATTTGATGGTTCACGACTACGGCCCAGGCAGAAAGTTCGCAAGCGCTCACGCCGAGATGGCAGCCGAGGCCAGCCCGCTGGAAAGTCACGACACGCTCGATAACATCGAGCAGTCGTTTAGGGTCGAAGACGGCATGATCGTCACGCTCCATTACGATCCCATCGTGACCGACGATCCAAAGGTGGCGAGCATGCGTCTGCGCATCAACGCTATGGCTCAAGAGATTGATAGCCGCCTCTCGATCCACGACCTACGCTGTGTTCCGGGCCCCACGCATACCAACGTGATCTTTGACTGCGTACGACCCTCGGATTTGACGATGAACGCCGAGGACCTAAAGCGCGCGTTGGCGAAACGTGTCGAATCCGAATATCCCAAGTCGATTGCCAAGATCACGATCGACGAAGACTATGTCGGCCATACCCACGAGTAGCGCTGTGCCAGCAAAGCAAGTTATACAGAAGGGGAGAGCATGAAGCGTCTATATCTACTCCGCCACGGTCAGACAGAATTCAACGTTAAAAAGCTCGTCCAGGGCCGCTGCGATTCTCCGTTGACCGACCTGGGTCGTCAGCAAGCCGGGATGGCAGCCGCGTGGCTCAAAGCCCACAACGTCGTTCCCGACAAAGTGGTCTCTTCGCCCTTAGGCCGAGCCATGGACACGGCTCAGCTCGTCGCATGCGAGCTCCTCGGCCCGGACACAGCAGTCGAGCCCTGCGAAGGCATCATCGAGCGCAGCTACGGCACCTTCGAAGAAGGCCCCCACGACGCCCTGCCCACCGACGTCTGGGACCCCGGCGAGGACCTGATCCCATTTGGCGGAGAAGGAAGCCATGCCCTGCAGGAGCGCATGGTAGGCACCCTCACCAATCTCATGGGCGCCGATGGTATCGAAACCCTCCTAGCAGTAAGCCACGGCAGCGCCAGCCGCCAATTTATCAAGGCCGCAGCCCCAGAGGGCTTCGAGCTCCCAGCAAAACTCCCCAACTGCGCCATCATGATCTTCGTTTTTGACGAGGAAAAGCCACAAGCAGAAGGCGAGCCAATGCAATGCAAGTTCACCCTCCAGCAAATAGTGGACCCCCAACAAAGTAATTAGCTGAGCGAGCAGAGTTAAGCAGACATCAACGTGTCGTCTCCCGAGCACGGCGGAGGGCCGGAGAAATATATTAAGGTCATCGCGAGTTCCGCACGCAAAGGAGAGCACTTAATGTGCTCTCCGTCTTGCGCTGGACTGTAGAGCAGGGACCTTAATATATTTCTCCGGCCCTCCGCCGTGCTCGGGAGCCATCCACGCACTTTACCTGCGTAAACAATGTGAGTGAAATATGAATCTCGATGGATACGCCCGCAGCCGTGTATACTAAACAGCTGTGTGAAACCAGGGGAGTATTCTGGCTGGACAAAATGCCTGCTTAATAGGGTTGTCAGGTAGTTCAGGCGCAATACAAGGCTGGGGAGCACATCGTGTAAGTAGTGGTCCTCTAGGGGCGTACGCTCGGTGGTGTACGCATTGTCCCAAGACCACGCGAGAGTTGGGATCATATCTTGATCAGCATGATTCTCGGCCGCAAGATTGGCATGACCCAGGTTTGGGACGAGGACGACAACGTCGTTCCCGTCACGGTCATCCAGGCTGGCCCCTGCGCTGTCTCGCAGGTTAAAACTCAGGCAACCGACGGCTATGACGCCGTCCAGATCGGTTTCGGCGACATCAAGGCCAAGAACGTGAACAAGCCCATGGCTGGTCACTTCGCCAAGGCCGGCGTCGAGCCTGTCCGCTTCCTTCGTGAGGTCCGCGTCGAGAACGGCGAGGAGCACAAGGTCGGCGAGGTCGTCACCGTCGCTGATTTCGCTGATGTCGAGAAGGTCGACGTCATCGGTACCTCCAAGGGTAAGGGCTTCCAGGGTCGCATCAAGCGCTGGGGTCAGCGCCGCGGTCCTATGACGCATGGTTCTCACTTCCAGCGTCACCCCGGTTCTATCGGTCAGTGCGCCTATCCTGCGCGCGTCCTCAAGGGCGTCAAGATGGCCGGTCACATGGGTAACGAGCGCGTTACCGTCAAGAACCTTTCCGTTGTCCGCATCGATGCCGAGCAGAACCTCATCTTGGTCAAGGGCGCTGTCCCGGGTGCCAAGAATGGTCTCGTCGCCATCCGTATGGCCTAAGGGCCCAGCCCATTTAGCCCAGCGTCATACCAAGGAGAACACTTAAATGGCAAAGTTTGAAGTAAAGAACAGCGAGGGCAAGAAGGTCGCCGAGGCCGAGCTCGCCGCTGAGGTGTACGGCATCGAGCCGAACATCCACGTTATGCACCACATCGTCAAGTGCCAGATGGCCTCTTGGCGTCAGGGCACCCAGTCTGCTAAGGGTCGCTCTGAGGTTTCTGGTGGCGGCAAGAAGCCTTGGCGTCAGAAGGGCACCGGTCGTGCCCGCCAGGGTTCCATCCGTGCTGCCCAGTGGCGTCACGGTGGCGTTGTCTTCGCCCCCAAGCCCCGTTCCTACGCTAAGCGTATGAACAACAAGGAGGTCAAGCTGGCTATGCGCTCCGCGCTGTCCGCTAAGCTGGCCGATGGCGAGCTCGTGCTCGTCGACGACTACGGCTTCGAGAAGCCTTCCACCAAGGCTGCCGTCGCCATGCTCAAGGCTCTTGGCCTTGAGGGCAAGCGTCTGACCATCATCGTTCGCGATGAGGACGTCAACGCCTACCTGTCGTTCCGCAACATTCCCAAGACGTTCATCATCACTGCCGACGAGGCCAACACCTACGATCTCGTCAACAACAACGCCGTGCTGATGCCCGCCGACATCGCCGCTCACTTCGGGGAGGTGCTTGCATAAATGACCGCCCACGAGATCATCATCCGTCCGATCGTGTCCGAGCGTTCCTTCTCCGGCATGGAGCAGAACAAGTACACGTTCGAGGTCGCCAAGGATGCTAACAAGTATCAGATCAAGGACGCTGTCGAGGAGATCTTCGGCGTCAAGGTCGTTCGCGTGAACACCCTGACGGTCAAGCCCAAGACCAAGCGCGTGCGCTATGTCGCCGGCAAGACCCGTTCTTGGAAGAAGGCCATCGTCACGCTGGCCGAGGGCGACACCATCGAGGTCTTTGGCAACCAGGCCTAAGACTCGCTGCTGTTGAGTGAGCTCATGCCTCCCAACTAGGGGAGGCGAGAGCTCTAGGTTTTGGGCGCATAAAATGGACACGCCCGGAACCGTGTATAAGTCCGGTGTCATCGCACCCGAGGCAGAACCTCGAATCCCTGTCTGCGATGGCTAACGGATTCCTATTGAAAGGGATTGTAATGGCTGTAAAGCACCTTAAGCCGACCTCCGCTGGTAGGCGTTGGCAGACGATCTCCGATTTCTCCGAGATCACCTGCACCAAGCCCGAGAAGTCTCTTCTCGAGCCCCTGCCCAAGAAGGCCGGTCGTAACAACAACGGCCGCATCACCACCCGCCACCAGGGCGGCGGCGTGAAGCGTCGTTACCGCGTGATCGACTTCAAGCGCAACAAGGACGGCGTGCCCGCCAAGGTTGCCACGATCGAGTACGATCCGAACCGTTCCGCTCGCATCGCTCTGCTGCACTACGCTGACGGTGAGAAGCGCTACATCCTGGCCCCCAAGGGCCTCGAGGTCGGTCAGACCATCATGTCCGGTTCTGACGCCGACATCAAGCCGGGCAACGCTCTGCCCCTCGCCGACATCCCCGTCGGTACGCTCATCCACGCCGTCGAGTTCCAGCCGGGCAAGGGCGCTGCTATCGCCCGTTCCGCCGGTAACTCCTGCCAGCTGATGGGTAAGGAGGGCAAGTACGCTATCGTCCGTATGCCTTCCTCCGAGATGCGCCGCATCCTCGTTACCTGCCGCGCCACCGTCGGTGAGGTCGGCAACGCCGATCACGCCAACATCGTCATCGGCAAGGCCGGCCGTAAGCGTCACATGAACGTGCGCCCGACCGTCCGCGGTACCGTCATGAACCCTGTCGACCACCCGCACGGCGGTGGCGAGGGCAAGAACCACACCTCTGGTCGTCCCTCTGTTACCCCCTGGGGTAAGCCGACGAAGGGCCTTCGTACGCGCAAGAAGAAGAAGGTCTCGAACCAGCACATCATTCGTCGCCGTAAGAAGTAATTTCGGATACCGAGTTTTAGGAGAAAGCACTTATGAGCAGAAGTCTCAAAAAGGGCCCGTTCGTGGAGACTCGCCTTCTCTCGCGTATCACCGCGATGAACGAGGCTGGCAAGAAGGACGTCGTGAAGACCTGGTCCCGCGCGTCCACCATCTTCCCCGAGATGGTTGGTCACACCATCGCCGTCCACGACGGCCGCAAGCATGTGCCCGTGTATGTTACCGAGTCCATGGTTGGTCACAAGCTCGGCGAGTTCGCGCCGACTCGTACGTTCCGTGGCCACAAGGCCAAATAGGGGGTTAACCGTAAATGGCAACTAAGTCTATTGAAACTGAGGCCACCGAGGTTCGCGCCGTCGCTAAGTACGTGCGTGTTTCCCCCAGCAAGGCCCGCCTGGTGGTCGATCTGATCCGCCGCAAGCCTGTCGCTCAGGCCTTCGACATCCTCCACTTCTGCGACCGCGCCGTCGCCGTGGATGTCGAGAAGGTTCTCCGTTCCGCCGTTGCGAACGCCGAGAACAACAACGGTCTGCGTGCCGACAACCTGGTTGTCGCCGCTGCCTATGTTGACGAGGGTCCGACGCTTAAGCGCATCCGTCCCCGCGCCAAGGGTTCCGCTTCTCGCATTCTGAAGCGTACTTCCCACATCACCGTCGTCGTTGCTCCTCGAAAGGAGGCGTAAAGCTGTATGGGTCAGAAAGTCTACCCCACCGGCTTCCGTCTTGGCATCACCGAGAACTGGCGCTCCCGCTGGTTCGCAGAGAAGGATTACGCTAAGACCCTCGGTAACGATCTCGAGATCCGCAAGTACCTCGAGAAGCGTCTTTCCCGCGCAGCTGTCTCCCGCGTCGAGATCGAGCGCGCTGGCGACAAGGTGAAGGTCATCATCCTCACCGCTCGCCCCGGCGTTGTCATCGGTAAGAAGGGTGCCGAGATCGATACCCTCCGCACCGAGCTCGAGAAGGTCGCTGGCGTCTCCAAGGGCCAGCTCTCCGTCGACGTTGTCGAGATCAAGCGCCCCGAGCTCGACGCCAACCTCGTTGCTCAGTCTATCGCCGAGCAGCTCGAGGGCCGCGTTGCCTTCCGTCGCGCTATGCGCAAGGCTGTCCAGTCTGCCCGCAAGGCCGGCGCTAAGGGCATCCGTATCCAGTGCTCCGGTCGTCTCGGCGGTGCCGAGATGGGCCGTCGTGAGTGGTACCGCGAGGGTCGCGTGCCTCTGCACACCCTCCGTGCCAAGATCGACTACGGCACGGCTGTCGCCAGCACCACCATGGGCGCTTGCGGCGTGAAGGTCTGGATCTACCTGGGCGAGAAGCTCCCGGGCCAGCCTGTTCCCAACCCTGCACTCGAGGGCTCTTCCCGTCCTCGTCGTCGTAACTCCGAGAGGAGGGGTCAGTAGTGCTTGCCCCTAAGCGTATTCTTCACCGCAAGGTGCAGCGTGGCTCCATGAAGGGCCAGGCCAAGGGTAATACCGAGCTGCATTTCGGTGAGTTTGGTATCCAGGCTCTCGAGGCCCATTGGATCACCAACCGTCAGATCGAGGCCGCTCGTATTGCCATGACCCGCTACATGAAGCGTGGCGGTCGTGTCTACATCACGATCTTCCCCGATAAGCCCATCACCAAGAAGCCTGCCGAGACTCGCATGGGTTCTGGTAAGGGTAACCCCGAGGAGTGGGTGGCCGTCGTCAAGCCCGGCCGCATCATGTTCGAGGTCAAGGGCGTGCCCGAGGAGGTCGCTCGCGAGGCTCTGCGTCTTGCACAGCACAAGCTTCCCATCAAGACCAAGATTGTTGCTGCTAAGAACGCTGAGCAGCGCATCGAGAAGGAGATGGCTGAGGAGGCCGCTCTCGAGGCCAAGTGGGCTGCTGAGGACGCCGCCGCCGCCAAGGAGGAGAACTAATGAAGCCCGCAGAGATTCGTGAGCTCTCGGACGCTCAGCTCGTTGAGAAGCTGAAGGAAATGCGCGCCGAGCTCTTTAACCTTCGTTTCCAGATGGCCACCAGCCAGCTGGACAACACCGCTCGCGTAAACACCGTGAAGAAGGACATCGCTCGCGTCCTCACGGAGCAGCGCGCCCGCGAGATCGCAGCGGAGAAGTCCGCTGTCGCCGAGTAGGACCTAAGGAGAGAACATGACTGATTCGCGTAACTCGCGTAAGGTCCGTACGGGTGTCGTTACCTCCGTCTCCGGTGCCAAGACCATTGTTGTCACCATCACCGAGCGCAAGCGTCACCCCAAGTACGGCAAGATGATGACCAGCTCCAAGAAGCTGCACGCTCACGACGAGGAGTGCACGGCTGGCGTGGGCGATACCGTCCGCGTTATGGAGACCCGTCCTATGTCCAAGATGAAGCGTTGGCGCCTCATCGAGGTCGTCGAGCGCGCTAAATAAGCAGTCGCTCTTACGACTTGTACGTTTCCGAAGATGTGCGTATGTCTGGCTTGCATACCACGGGCCGTATAAAGGCTGCGCACCTCTCTTCGGTTCTTAGTTCGGAGGAACATCTACCATGATTCAGATGCAAACCATGCTGAACGTCGCCGACAACTCCGGCGCTCGCAAGATTCGCTGCATCAAGGTGCTTGGCGGTTCCAAGCGTCGTTATGCAGGCATCGGCGATGTGTTCATCGGTGCTGTCCAGGAGGCTACCCCTGGCGCCAACGTCAAGAAGAAGGACGTTGTCCGTTGCGTCGTCGTTCGCACCGTTAAGGAGATCCGCCGCAAGGATGGCTCCTACATTCGCTTTGATGAGAACGCCTGCGTTGTCATCAACAACGATGGTTCGCCCGTCGGCACCCGTATCTTCGGGCCCGTCGCTCGCGAGCTTCGTGACAAGAAGTACATGAAGATCGTCTCGCTCGCTCCCGAGACCCTGTAGTTAGGGGAGATATATGTATATCAAGAAGGGCGATAAGGTCCAGGTTCTCTCTGGTAAGGATCGCGGCAAGCAGGGCGTTGTCCTGCGTGCTCTCCCCGCCGAGAACAAGGTCGTTGTCGAGGGCGTTTCGGTCGTCAAGAAGGCCGTCAAGCCCAACGCTGCCAACCAGCAGGGCGGCATCGTTTCGCAGGAGGCTCCCATCGACGCCTCCAACGTCAATCTCGTTTGCCCCGAGTGCGGTAAGGTTACCCGCGTCGGTCACGAGAAGGACGGCAAGAACAAGCTGCGCGTCTGCAAGAAGTGCGGCCACAAGTTCTAAGCTGCCCGCAACATCAAGTTGCTAGCAAAGGCCCGGATGCCTTGGCACCCGGGCCTTTTTCTATCCCTACTCGATGGCTTCGGTTCTGCCGTCCTGTCATTCCGGTTGCATCCAGTTTTCGGTGCCGTCTCGAATCGAGTGCCGCCAGGTGACACCCTGTCGCGTTTCGTCGGCTTCGGGGGCAAAAGTCGGGACTACTCCAAAAACTATTTTCGAACTCAGGGCTTTGAGTTTTTGTTTTTGTCCCAAAGGGCGCGGCGGGATGCCTTTGGAGGCTCGATAGCGCCGAAAACGCCCGTTTTGAAACTTAAATGCCTTTTCGCGTGCAAGCCGCCAGCTGCAATAGGAAGTGAATCAACGCAGGTGGCTTTCAAGCAGTTTGCAAAACTGCAGGTCGCAGGTCTTCATTGCCAGTAGGAGAAATGAGTAGTCTCAGGTGGCTTGCCCATGAGTTGACGAACGGGATTTGAGATTACGCTGACGTCCGGAAACGCTTCGAGCACGGCGTTACGTTTTTGGGGTTTGGGCGTAGCCCCTGCACCCGCGAGCGCGGGCCTTAAGCCCGCCGAGAGGGTGACGCGTCGAAAACGAAGGGGAAAGAGAGAAGGGGCCGTCCCTATCATTCAGGTTGCGACCGAAGAAGACAAGGAGACCCCCTGAGCCTGAATGATGCCCCACAGACCGCGTCCGACCGAGCTCAAGCCGAGCTTTTCCTGACGTCCTCCTTCGCGGAGATGATGGCTGGATTGGCTATGGATTGGCAACACTTATTTGGACGATTCCGGGAGGGACGGCCCCGCCTCCCTGAACTCGACCGGCGACATGAAGCCCAGCGTCGAGTGGATCCTGAAGTTGTTGTACCAGTGCACGTAATCCAAGAGCTTGGCTCGGAGCTCGCGCGTCCCTCCTCGATCCTTCGGAGTGGCCGACGATTTCCCCGTTGCAGAGGTCGACGAGCAGGCAGACGTAGTTCCACGACGCCCCGACGCGCACGCAGGCCAAGTCGCTGCATATATGGGTGTACGGCGCCCTGCCGCCGAAGCCGCGCGCGACGACGTTCGACACGTCGGCCTCGTTGATCGCCCCGGGGTGCACCTGCCGTATGCGCCGGCCAGGCCGTTCTCCCTCATGATGCGGCAGACGCGGCGCCGGCTGACGGTAACGCCCGACCTCCCGGGCGACGCCTTGATCTTGCGCGATCCGTTCCGGCCCTTGCTGGCGGCGTGCGCCGCCGCGGCCGCCGTCGCCCCCGACATTAAGGTCCTCAAGGGCCGCGTCGTCTCCGGCGACCAGTTCGTCTCGCCCGCGGAACAGAAGGAGCGAATCCTCGCGACCTTCGGCGACCTGTGCTGCGAGATGGAGGGCTGCACCATCGCGCAGGCCGCTTATCTCAACGGCGTGCCCCTCGTCGTCGTACGCGCCATCAGCGACAAGCCCTGCGCCGAGGGCCGGGTCGTGACTACAACACTTTCGAGAAGAAGGCCGCCTGCGACTGCGCCCGCATCGCCGCGCGCATGGTTAAGCTTTAGGCCCTGCGTGCCGGGGCCCTTTCCAAAGCGAAGTGTCGAGCCGAAGTGTTGAGCGTCGGCCCTGAATGTTCAATGGCCGTTGTTTTCTGCCCCTCAAGTGGTGGACTTTTCCTCGGAGCTGTTGATTCCCCCACGCGCCCCCTTCCGTTCTCTGTTCTCCCCTTATACTCCTTGTACGAGGAGGTAAGAAGTCATGGACAAGACCACACAGGACAGCTTGGCAAAGAAACCCGTCGACATGAGGGACAGGATTCTCGAGCATCTCGAGGCCCTCACCTCTGCCGTCTCGCTCGACGACCTTGCCCGTCTGTCCACCTCCGACATCGCCGAGACGCTCATCATCTCCAGGAGCCTGGCGAGCCAGTACCTCAACGACCTTGTTCGCGCCGGTCTTGTGGTTAAGGTGGCGGGCAGGCCTGTCCGTTATTTTCATCGCCGCGCGTTCCAGAAGCGTTTTCAGGTAAAGCTCTCTGCAAGCGAGTACGCCTCGCTCGCCGACCTCATCCAGGCGACGGGAATCGCCGATCACCGCGACTTCGCGCGTGCCGTGGGCTTCGACATGAGCCTCAGCTCCGTTGTCGAGCAGTGCAAGGCTGCGGTTCAGTACCCTCCGTTTGGCCTGCCCATCCTCTTGAGCGGCGGCGTGGGTGTCGGTAAGTCTTTCCTTTCTCGCCTTGTGTACGAGTACGGCAAGAACCAGGGCTTGCTGTCCCGCGACTCCTCCTATGTGCGCATCGACTGCGCCGGGGTCCCGGACGCCGCCTCGTTCAACGGGCTTCTTGACGAGTCGATCGCGAAAGCGCGCGGGGGTGTGGTCTTTGTCAACGGCATCGAGGCACTCTCTCCCTCTGCGATGGAGCACTGCCTTGCGACGGCCCTCGGGCTCGATGCCTCCCAGGATGCGCCGCGCGCTCGCCTCGTTCTTTCGACGACGCTTTCCGCCGATGACCTGAAGGTTTCCTCGGCCTACAGCAAAATGCCCATCTGTGCCCGCGTCCCCTCACTCAAGGAGCGGACCCCCGAGGAGCGCGAGGATCTCATCTTGAGCTTCCTGCGCAGCGAGGGGTGCCGAATCGGTTCTGATGTGAAGATCAGCCGCGGCGCATACCGTTGCCTCGTGAACGCGGACTTTTCCGATAACATCGCCGGCTTGCGCGCCTGCGTGACGAACTGCTGTGCCAAAGCGTTCCTCAATCGCGAGGGCGACTACGTCGTCGTTCGCCCGTATCTTCTTCCCAGCGGGCTCCTCTCCTCCGCGCAGATCGATCAACAGCCCGACGATGGCGTTCTGATCGACGCGTCTCTGGATGCCGCCGAGAGCACAGGGCCGGTCGAGCAGGCGCTCGATGCCCTGTGCTCCCTCGATGAGCGATTCTGCGCCGGGGAGCTCTCTGTCTCCGAGCTTGTCTCGCAAGCTGTCTCCGCTGTGCGCGGCGTTGAGGATCACTTGATCTTCGACCACGGCGTCGCCTCCTCGAGGTCGCGCGCCTTCGAGCGCGTCGTGGGCGCGGTCCTTGCCGACGCAGGCTCTTCTTATGGCATCGAGCTTTCGAGGAAGGTCGCTTTTCTACTGGCCCAGGAGATTTGCCTGCAGTTGTGGCCGGGTATCGGCCTGGCTAAGCGAAAGTCTGCCTGTGCGGAGCAAATCTCCCATCTCCTCGGTGCCGTGACCTCCGAATTGCCGTTTGCCTCGAGTGTCTCCGATCAGGTCGCCGCAGACGTGGAAGGGGCGCTGGGAATCTCGCTCGATCACTTCACGAAGACGCTTCTGACGCTGTGCGTCGCATCGGAGTCTCGCGATGCGAAGGCCCTTCGGACGCTCTGCGTCATCTTGTCCCACGGCTACTCAACGGCGACGAGCATCGCCGACGCGGCGAACCGTATGCTCGGCATGCATGTGTACGAGGCTGTCGACATGCCCTACGACCAGCAGCTGAAGGACATCGTCGGTCCGCTCCAGCGCCTCGTCGACCGCCATTCCTACTGCACCGGGGTCGTGTTCCTCGTCGACATGGGCTCCTTGGAGGAGGCCTATAAGGCCCTCGAGAACGTTACCGACTCCACTATCGGCGTGGTGAACAACGTCTCTACCGGTCTTGCGCTCGAGATCGGGGTCGGGCTGCTCGGCGGCAAGTCCATCGCCGAGGTTCTTGGCGATGCGACCGCCGCGTGCGTGACGCACTGCAAGGTGATCGAGCGCGTCAACCGTGAGGACGCCATCGTCTTCTGCTCCGAGTCCGGGGTCGACGCCGCGGAAAGGATACGCCAGCTCGTCTCGCAGAGCCTCCCGCGCACCATAGGCGCGCGCCTGCTCACGAGGCCCTTCAAGCAGCTCGTCGCGAACGGGTCGAACGACGCCGTTTTCTCCGAGCACCGCGTCTGCGCCGTCATCGGCACGGGAGACCCCGGGGTCGCCTCCGTCCCCTTCGTCGCCCTCGAGGACATCATGTCGACGGCGTCCGCCTCTAAGGTTGATGCCGTGTTCGGCAGGTGGCTTGACGCTTCCGAGCTCTCTTCTTTCCACGAGAAGCTGCTCTCGAACATGACGCTGCAGAACGTCATCCGCTCCATCACCATCCTCGACCCGGAGCGGCTATTCCACGAGATCGAGAGCGCCGTGCACGAGCTTCAGCGCAGGACAGGCGAGAAGATCGGCAGCAACGCCATCATTGGGCTCTACGTCCACCTCTGCTGTCTCGTCGAGCGCCTTGTTACCAGAAACCCCATTGAGACCTACGTTGGCCAGGACCGCTTCGAGGAGGAACGCGCCGATTTCATCGAGTCCTTCAGGCAGAGCTTCTCGAGCATCTCGACGCGCTATCGCGTAGAGGTTCCCGTAAGCGAGATCGCATATGTCTTCGACTACATAAGCGTGAGCGCCGCCCCGGCGCGAGAAGAGCGCCTCGGCTCCTCGGACCTCCTGCTCGACGAGTGACCTTCCCCGCGCCGCCGCGAGCTGACCGCGCGTCCTCAATAATCCGATAACCCCTTGCCCGGCGCGAATCCGGATAGCGCCGAGGCAGTACCGAACGTAAAACTTCATTTGATAGGAGCAAACATGAGTGTTGTTATGGCACGAATCGACAATCGCCTGCTTCACGGCATCATCGTGACGCAGTGGGCCCCGGTGTCGGGCGCGACCCGAGTCATGGTCATCGACGACAAGGTCGCCGGCGACGAGGTCCTGAAGTCCACCATGAGGATGGCGCGCCCCGCGGGCATGGCCGTCTCGATCATCTCCGAGCAGACCGCGCTCAAGAACTTCGCGGCGGGCAAGTACGACCGCGAGAAGGTCTTTGTCATCGCCAAGGAGCCCGAGACGATCCTTCACCTGGTCGAGTCGGGCATCGAGCTCCCGTCGCTGATCGTCGGCGGCTCTCTTGTCAAGGAGGGCGGCGTCCAGCTCACCCAGCGCGCCTATGCCTCCGCCGAGAACGTCCAGAGCTACAAGGCGCTCATCGCCCGCGGCGTCAAGGTGACGGCACAGTTCGTGCCCGCCGACAAGCCCGTCTCCGTCGCCGACCTCATCTAAGGAGGGATCATGGTCAACTTCACTATCCTGCAGGTCGTCCTTTTGACCCTGCTGGCCTTCATCAAGCACGTGGACTACTACGGCATCCCGATGATCTTCGTCAACTATGCCGTCTTCTGGGGCCTTATCACCGGTGTCGTCATGGGCGACTGGCAGACCGGCCTCGTCATCGGCGGCACCATCCAGCTCATGCAGCTCGGCGTCGCGGGCTTCGGCGGCTCGTCGATTCCCGACTACGGCACGATGGCCATCATCGCCACAGCCTACGGCGTGACCCTGGGCTCCGACACGGGCCTCGCCATCGGCCTGCCGGTCGGCATGCTCGGCATCCAGCTCGACGTCATCGTCAAGATCCTCAACGGCTTCGTCGTCGAGAAGTCCCAGAAGTTCTGCGACGAGGGCAAGTTCAAGCAGATGAACGCCATCCTGTGGGTCTGCCCCGTGCTCTTCGGCCTGTGCGCCGCCCTGCCCGTCTTTGTCTCCGTGACCCTCGGCCAGCCCGCCGTCAACTGGCTCCTCGAGGTCATGCCCCAGTGGTTCCTTTCCGGCCTCACCCTCGCCGGCAAGATGCTCCCGGCCGTCGGAATCGCGATGCTGCTGCGTTACATGCCCACCGGCAAGTACTTCCAGTACCTGCTCGCCGGCTTCTTCCTCTCGGCCTTCCTGAACGTGCCCATCATCGGCGCCGCCATCGTCGGCTTTGCCCTCGCGATCGCGTTCTACCAGCGCGCCGAGAGGGACACCGAGCTCGCCGCCCACGCTTCCGCAGACGCCTTCATCGGAGAGGATGAGTAACCATGGAAAACGAGAACATCACCGCCGTCGCCGAGGGCAAGCCCTCCGGCTACAAGGTCACCAAGAAGGACCTGCGCAACGCGAACTGGCGCTGGCTCATGAGCGTGTGCACCTTCAACTACCAGACCCAGTAGGGCGCCTCAGTCGCCTACGCCCTCTCGCCGGTCCTGAGGAAGATCTACACGAACGACGAGGACTATAAGCAAGCGCTCAACAACCACTTCCGCTACTACAACACCCAGCCTTGGCTCGCCGCCATCATCCTTGGCGCCTGCGTGGCCATGGAGGAGCGCGACGGCCTAGCGGCGGCGGACGCCGTCCAAGACCTGAAGATCGGCACCATGGGACCGCTCGCCGGCGTCGGCGACTCCCTGCTCATGACCATGATCCCGACCATCATGGGCTCCATCGCCGCCTACATGGCCATCGAGGGCAACCCCGTGGGAGCCGGCATCTGGTTCGCGCTCATCCTGGCCATCTTCTGGGTCCGCATGCACGCCCTCGAGTTCGGCTACAAGCAGGGCGTGAAGCTCGTCACCGACTTCAGCGAGAAGCTTCCCAACCTCACTGCCGCCGCCTCCGTGCTCGGCCTCACCGTGGTCGGCTGCCTCATCGCCTCGGTCATCGGCGTCACCTGCCCGATTAGCTTCAGCTTCGGCGACGTCGCGATGGAGATTCAGCCGCTGCTCGACAAGATCCTGCCTGCCATGATCCCCGCCGCCATCACGGGAAGCGCGTATTACCTTCTTACCAAGAAGAACGCGAGCATGACGGCCCTCATCCTCGTGGTGATCGTCCTCGCGATGGTCGCCTCCGCCGCCGGCATCCTCGCCTAGCTTCGACCCAAGAGATTGGTGAATCAATGAGAAAGATAGTTGTGGCGAGCCATTCCCTTCTCGCCCAGGGCTTCAAGGACACCCTCGAGTTCCTTACGGGTAAGGGCGACGCCGTCAACGCCGTGTGCGCCTACGTGAACGACAACGGCGAGGGGCTCGACGCGGCGGTCGAGGCGGCTCTTTCGGGCACTGACGAGGTCGTCGTCCTTACCGACGCGTTCGGCGGCAGCGTGAACCAGCGCTTCTCCCGCTTCGCCTCCGACCGGATCCACGTGATCGCGGGTGTCAACCTCCCGCTCGCCATGACGGTCGCGCTCGCGCGCCCCGACGAGAAGCTCGACTTCGATGCCCTCGTCAACGAGGCGCGCCAGCAGATCATCTACGTGAACGGTGTCAGTTCTGCCGAGTGCGACGACGACGAATAGAGGAGGTCGACGATGAGAGAGTTCCTTAAGGACGTGTGGATGCACGGCGGTGAGGAAAGCCGCGCCATCACCCCCGAGAACATCACGGGCGAGAAGGGCCGCGCCGCCATGTCGGCCAGCCACCTCGGCGTCGGCCGCAAGGGCTCGTGCTGCGTGCCCCTTGAGTCCGGCGAGACCATCACGCTCGCGGACATCGAGGGCCCCGGCATCATCCGCCACATCTGGATGACCGTCCCCGACAAGACCGCCGCCGGCAGCTTCGTCATGCGCGACCTCGTGCTGCGCTTCTACTGGGACGACGAGGAGACCCCCTCGGTCGAGTGCCCTGTCGGCGACTTCTTCTGTAACGGCTTCGGTGAGCGCGCCATTGTCAACTCAATGCCCATCTGCGTGAACCCGACGGGCGGCATGAACTGCTACTTCGAGATGCCCTTCAGGAAGCACGCCAAGGTCACGCTTACGAGCGAGCACCCCGGGTTCATTAAGTACATCTTCTACACGTTCAACTACGCGCTCACCGACGTGCCGGACGACGCCATGTACTTCCACGCTCGCTTTAACCGCGAGCGCAGCACCCGCAGGGGCGTCGACTACACCGTGCTCGACGGCGTGCGCGGCAAGGGCTACTACGTCGGCACCTACATGGCCCTGTGCGCCCTGGAGCGCTATTGGTGGGGCGAGGGCGAGATGAAGTTCTTCCTCGACGGCGACGAGGAGTTCCCCACGGTCACCTCGACGGGAGCCGAGGACTACTTCGGCGGTGCCTGGGCCTTTCTCGACAGGCCGCCCCACGCGCTGCCCGAGGCGCAGTGCTTCAACACGCTGTTCGCCGGCTACCCGTACCGCTCGACGCGCGACGCCACGCGCGACCGCTTCAGCGCGGGCAAGCCGAACCCGAACCCGATGCTCGCGACCAACGACGACGCGCTGCCCAGGCACGGTCTCTACAGGTGGCACCTTCCCGACCCGATCTCGTTCAAGGAGGACCTGCGCGTGACATTCCAGGACCTCGGCAACGACGACATCAAGCTCTACGAGCGCGAGGACGACATCTCCACCGTCGCCTACTGGTACCAAAGCGAGCCGCACGCCGTGCTCGCCCCGTTTGCCGCAAGGCAGGACCGCGTGCCCAGGTAGGGTCGCCTCGAAACATGCCAACGTTATGGGCGCCCGCGGTTGACCATGGCTGCGGGCGCCCCTTTGCAAGGAGGATCACATGAGCGAAAAGCAAATGAGGCTCGGCGCCCTCGAGGCCGGCGGGACCAAGATGGTCTGTGCCGTGGTGTCCGGCGACGGCGAGGTCCTCGACCGTATGGAGACCCCGACGCTTGCGCCCGCCGAGACCGTCCCGCAGATGATCGAGTGGTTCGCCGCCCGCGATGTGGACGCGTTGGGCATCGGCGCCTTCGGCCCGACCTGCGTCGACCCCGCCGACGAGCGCTACGGCTCCATCCTGCAGACCCCCAAGCTCGCGTGGCGAGGCTATGGTCTTCGCGCCGCGTTCGCCGACGCCCTCGGGATTCCGGTGGCCTACGACACGGACGTTAACGTTGCCTGCCTCGGCGAAGTGGTCTTCGGCTGCTGCAAGGGGCTCGAGGACGCCGTCTACGTGACCATCGGCACCGGTGTGGGCGCGGGCGTCATGTGCGCGGGCAGGCTCCTTCACGGCATGCTGCACCCCGAGGCCGGCCACATGCTGGTAAGGACCCGTCCCACCGAGGAGGGACGCTGCGTCTGCCCGAGCCACGCGAACTGTCTCGAGGGCCTCG
>OHAG01000727.1_pt1 | contig 24910 bp, 27 predicted proteins | sample 1577081 | NCBI WGS metagenome assembly OHAG01 (sample SAMEA3541513, study PRJEB24748) | human gut metagenome | biome: human gut; feature: human-associated habitat; material: faeces | place: China | collected 2012
CGCTGGGAGGCCCTCGATGCCCTGGCGGCGCTCGCCACCACCTGCCCCGAGCAGCTGGGCGATGCCTTTGAGGGCGCCGAGACCGCGCTGTTCGACGAGATTTCGTCCACGCTGCGCTATGCCGCCTTCCGCCTGCTGTGCGTGTGGGGCGCCACGAGCGTCGAGCGTTCGCGCGAAGCTTGGCCCATCCTGGACGAGGCCATCCAGTGCTACCACGGCGACCTCGAGTATCGCGACATGCTCGGTTGCCTGTACGAGTTTGGCCAGGGCGAGATCGACGCCGAGGTCGCCGAGAAGCTTGCACTGCGCCTTAAGTTCGACGCCGAGAACGGCAAGGGCAGCTATCTCAAGGCCCGTTCGAGCGAGATTTGCGAAATGCTTGTTAAACGTTTTGGCCTGGATCTCTCCAAAAAGAAGAAGCGTGCTAGCGTTAAAAAATCTGACGACGCCGAAGACGAGGAGTAACAGATTATGGCGCACGATGTAGTCCTGATTCCCGGTGACGGTATCGGTCCCGAGATTACGCAGGCCATGCGCCGCGTGGTCGAGGCCACCGGTGTCCAGATTAACTGGAATGTCCAGGAGGCCGGCGCCGGCGTCATGGACGAGTTTGGCACGCCGCTGCCCCAACATGTGCTCGATGCGGTTGCCGAGACTAAGGTCGCCATCAAGGGGCCCATCACCACGCCGGTCGGCACGGGTTTCCGCAGCGTCAATGTTGCTCTGCGTAAGCACTTCGATCTGTACGCCTGCGTGCGCCCCTGCCTGTCGCAGCCGGGCGACGGCTCGCGCTTCCGTGACGTCGACCTGGTCATCGTGCGCGAGAACACCGAGGACCTCTACGCCGGTATCGAGTTCGATGAGGGCGCTGCCGAGGTCGAGGAGCTTTCGCAGCTCGTCGAGCGCTCGGGCCAGAAGACCTTCGCCGCGGATTCCGCCATCTCGATCAAACCCATCTCCATCGCCAAGAGCCGCCGCATTGTGGAGTACGCCTTTGAGTACGCCCGCCGTTGCGGTCGCAAAAAGGTGACGGCCGTGCACAAGGCCAACATCATGAAGGCAACCGACGGCCTGTTCCTGCGCGTTGCGCGCGAGGTGGCCGCCAACTATCCCGACATTGAGTTCAACGACAAGATCGTCGACGCCACCTGCATGGGCCTGGTCCAGAACCCCAACGACTTCGATGTCCTGGTGCTGCCCAACCTGTACGGCGACATCGTGAGCGACCTGTGCGCCGGCCTGGTGGGCGGCTTAGGGATGGCCCCCGGCTCCAACATCGGTGCCGACTGTGCCATCTTTGAGGCGACGCACGGCTCCGCTCCCGATATTGCTGGTCAGGATATCGCCAACCCCACGGCCGAGATTCTCTCTGCCGCGATGATGCTCGATCACCTAGGCGAGAACGACGCGGCCAATCGCATTCGTGCCGCCGTCTCTGCCACGCTCGACGAGGGCGAGCAGGTTACCGGTGACGTGCGTCGTGCCCAGACCGGCTCCGTTGAGGGCGCTGTGGGTACGCAGGCATTTGCCGATGCCGTTATCGCGCACCTGGCCTAAGGCATGCACACTGCAAACGCCTAAATAGTACTTAAGTGTTTGCGTATAACCTAAGAATCAATACGCCCGGCGCTCTGTCGGGCGTATTCTATTGGGGACTATGTTTCCTAACAAGGAGTAACCGATATGGGTCTGATTCAAAAGAAGGACGAGATCGACGGCATCCAGATCATCGAGCGCGGCGAAGGACCCGACGGTGACGAGGACGAGAAGATCGACCTGGTCGCCGGTACGTCTGCCGAGCACATTGCCGCCGGCACGACGGCCGAGGAGGAGGACGCCCGACTGGAGGCTCGGATTGCCGCGGATGCCGCTGACGAGAACCTCATGCCCGAGGAGCAGGATGAGGACAGCGACTCCGACGTGGACGACCACGCTTGCAAGCACAAGAAGACGATGATTGCCGCCTTTGTAGTTGCAGTCGTGATCGCTGCCGTGGTCGGCTTCTTTATTGGCAACGGTGGTTTTGGCGGCAAGGGCGTCGGCTCGGCGACCCTGACCGAGGACCAGCTCGATTCGACCGTGGCGAGCTACAGCTACAACGGCAAGAAGAGCGACATCACCGCGCGCGAGGCCATCGAGAGCCAGTACAGCCTCGATACCGTCAAGGATAGCGATGGCAACTACACCGCTCCTTCTGCCGACGTCATCCTGTCCTATGTGCGCAACAAGATCCTGCTCGACGCTGCCGAGGACGAGGGCATTACCGTCTCTTCTAAGGAGATGAAGAAGTACGCCGAGGATTCCATCGGCACTTCGGACTACAAGACCATGGCCACGCAGTACGGCGTGTCCAAGGACCAGGCCAAGCAGATCGTCCGTCAGTCCGCGACGCTGCAAAAGCTCTACAAGAAGAAGGTGGGCGATAGCTCTGCAAGCATGCCGACCGCCCCGACCGAGCCTGCTGACGGCAACGAGGAGACCGCGAGCAAGGACTACGCCGACTACATCATCAAACTTGCCGGCGACGAGTGGGATAGCTCGAAGGGCACCTGGAAGGACGCCGACAGCACCTATGCTAAGGCCTTCGCCGACGATGCCTTTACCGCCGATAGCGCCACCTATAAGCAGGCCATGACTGCCTATTACACTGCTTACCAGCAGTATTCTTCGCAGGCTTCGAGCGCCAGCTCCAAGTGGACCGAGTATGCCAACGGCCTGTACGCCAAGGCCAACATCAGCATCTACGGCCTGTTTGCGTAAGATTTGCCCGAGCTACCGAGCGCGAAGCTGATATATCTGATTAAGCCCGCTAGAACGGATGTCGTTCTAGCGGGCTTATTGCGTTTAGGCGCTGGTGGCTAAATTATGTCTATTAATCTTTAAGTCCAAAGAGGTTATCGGCTTCATCGTCAGGCATATATTCCAGTACATCGCCCGGTTGGCAGTCGAGTGCCCGGCATATCGCGTCAAGAGTTGAAAAGCGCACGGCAGAAACCTTGCCCGTCTTGATGCGCGACATATTGACCTGGGAGATACCCACGCGTTCCGCAAGCTCTTTGGATGAAATCTTGCGTTCGGCAAGCATGCGGTCGAGCCGCAGAATAATCATGGATTCCCCCTAGAGCAACTCGTCATCTTGTTTTTGCAGGATACACCCGTACTGGAAGATGCTGGCAATCAGGCTAATAATTAGGCCTGCAAAGAGCATAGAGAGGTCGAGATGCTGCCCGCCAAGCGCATCCGTAAAGCTACCGCCAAATCCTGAGAGTATCAGCCCTGTGACTATGGCACCAAAAAGTTTCACGGCAGCGCCGCCGATAAGGAACAAATGTCCTATTTGACGTAGTATGCGGATGCATTCGAGGTCAAAGGGCCTGCCCGCCTTTTCAATGGCGGAGAAAAACCTGTATGCGCTTAGCGCGATGGCAAGCGCGAGGCATGCCATCATGGCGCTCCCTATGGCAGTATGACCGTCGTGCGCGACAAGCATAAGAGGAGTCTGTTCATTGGTGCCGACGAGAGCGAGAATTGGCCCTTCGCTAGTCTCAAGCTCTACGGATTGGAGACAGAACCCTTGGGAGAGGCTAGGCAATATGACTAGATCTTCGATTGCAATGACTGCGAGGAGTGCCAGAGCGAGCGCCACGATGGTGCAGATTGTGCCCCATTTGCAGTAGCGAGTGAGCTTCCTCAGTTTGGCTATTGCCTGTTCACGGTCGATGGCTTCATTCGATTTGGATACGTTCCAGCGGATCATAGCTCCTCCAACCAATGTCTTGGATGATACTTGTATCTTATATCATACTTAATGATAAACGATAAACAATTACAGATTAGAGTAAGTAATGTTTGTGAGACGAATAGCGAGAGCTATGGCATATTCAGGGAATGGGAGTTTGGAACGCGGGGGATGGACGAGTATTGAAATACCCTGCAACCGCGCAAGTGCTTCATCGAGTCTCCCCAATTCATCTAGGAAAAAGGCTGCAAACGATTGAAATTCTCCGGTGAACGGTCGAAAACTACCGTTCACCGATAATTTCTAAACTGGTTCTAACTGGTATTAAGTCAAAAAGACCAATTCACAAATCTTCACAATGACCTGCACTTTTTCTACACGCTATATTTAGCCACCCTGTGTTGTTTAGACACGAAAATAGTTGTGATCGATTGCCAAAGCATTTCGAAACGGTTTCAAAACTGCAGGTAGAAGTGTTAATGAGCGGTAAACGGTCGATTTATCACCGTGAACGGTGCAAAAACGTTTTACTGTATGAATCAGCGAAAGCGACCTCTTCTGGGGTGATATAGTGACAACAACACGTCACGTGGTTACTACCAGTTTAGAAACCACTGGTCTTCAAAGAACGCTTTCTAAGAAGCTTTAAGGGCGAGCGCCCGCTGGCTTCCGAAAATTATCGGACTCAGATCGTACACACCTTCGGAAGGGAAATTTGAATGGTTGGCTTTATTCTTACCGGTCATGGACAGTTCGCACCCGGCCTTGCAAGTGCTATCGCTATGGTTGCCGGCGATCAGCCCGCTTTTACCGTCGTTCCTTTTGAGGGCGACCAGGCTGCTTCCTACGGTGAGGATCTCCGCGCCGCTATTACCGCCATGCGCGAGGAGTGCGATGGCGTGCTCGTCTTTACCGACCTGCTCGGTGGTACTCCGTTCAATCAGTCGATGATGATTGCCCAGGATGTCGACAACGTCGAGGTTCTGACTGGCACCAACCTTCCCATGGTTATTGAGCTTCTGTTCCTCCGCGGTAACGCCACGCTCGCCGAGCTTGGCGAGCAGGCCGTGACCGTTGGTCAGACGGGCGTCACCGCCCAGACGGTCGCATCCGTTGCCGGCTCCGACGAAGAGGATATCTTCGGCGACGAGGACGGCATCTAATGGCCGATTTCGGAGCCAACGTCCTGAGCTCCTCGGTCGCCCTTTTAGGCCTGCTTGTCATCATGGGCTTGATTTACACCATCTGGTCGCAAATCAACATGAAGAAGAAGCAGAAGTACTTCAAGGAGCTGCACACCGAGCTCAAGCCGGGTCAGGAGGTTCTTTTCGCCGGCGGTATCTACGGAACCGTCAAGGGCATCGAAGGCGAAAAGGTCCAGATCAAAGTCCGATCCGGTGCCGTCGTAGATGTTTCGCGTTACGCGATTCAGGAGATCAAGTAACTGTCGTCAGCAAATAACGAAAGGAAGCTGATCAACATGGCAGAACCCAACATTCTTCTTACCCGCATCGATAACCGACTGGTCCATGGTCAGGTCGCTACCCAGTGGAACTCCACCCTGGGCTCCAACCTCATCCTCGTCGCCAACGACGATGTGTCGACCAACACCATGCGCCAGAACCTCATGAAGATGGCCGCTCCCGCCGGCGTCGCTACGCGTTTCTTCTCCCTGCAGAAGACCATCGACGTCATTGGCAAGGCGAGCCCGCGCCAGAAGATCTTCATCGTGGCCGAAACACCGGAAGACGTGCTTACGCTCGTCAAGGGCGGTGTGCCTATAAAGAAGGTAAACATCGGCAACATGCACATGTCGGAAGGAAAGCGCCAAGTCGCCACCTCCGTCGCAGTTAACGACGAGGATGTCGCTGCGTTTAAAGAGCTGCAGGAATTGGGGGTGGAGTTGGAGATCAGGCGCGTTCCGAGCACGCCTGTTGAGGACACGAGCAAGCTCTTCTCGTAATCCTCGTGATCCACGTTGTCAGGATTGAAACCCTGACGTTCTGTACGTGATATCCAAAGTGCGTACATACATTTTGAAAGGAGGAGCAAGATGGAATACTCGATCATCCAGGTCGCTCTGGTCTTCATCGTCACGTTCGTCGCGGCAATCGACCAGTTCAACTTCCTCGAGTCTCTCTATCAGCCCATCGTCACCGGCGCCGTCATCGGTCTTATCCTTGGCGACCTCAACACCGGTCTTCTCGTGGGTGGTACCTATCAGCTCATGACGATCGGCAACATGCCGATCGGAGGCGCTCAGCCGCCTAACGCCGTCATCGGCGGCATCATGGCAGCCATTCTCGCTATCGCTACGGGCCTCGAGCCCAACGCGGCAGTCGGCCTTGCCATTCCGTTCGCTCTGCTTGGTCAGCTCGGCGTTACCCTGGTCTTCACGCTTATGTCGCCCCTCATGTCCTCCGCGGACAACATGGCTCATAACGCTGACACCAAGGGCATCGAGCGTCTGAACTACTTCGCCATGGCTCTGCTCGGCCTGATCTTCGCTGTCGTCGTCACCCTGTTCTTCATCGCTGGCGCTACCATCGGTCAGACCATCGCTTCCGCCATCCCGACTTGGCTGCAGACCGGTCTGTCCGCTGCAGGCGGCATGATGCGCTTCGTCGGCTTCGCCGTCCTGCTCAAGGTTATGATGAACCGCGATATGTGGGGCTTCTTCCTCATGGGCTTTGGCCTCGCGCTCATCACCGTTGCCAACGATTCTCTGGCAACCCCTGCCCTGCTCATCCTCGCTCTCATCGGCTTCGGCATCGCTTTCTGGGACTTCCAGCAGCAGACCGAGCTGAAGGGTGCAGCTGTTTCTGACGGAGGTGACTTCGAAGATGGCATCTAATGAGTATGTGATCCCGGAGCACTACGAGGATCTCACTCCTGCTCCGCAGCTCGACCAGAAGACCCTCAACAAGATGGCTTGGCGCTCCTGCTTCCTGCAGGCATCGTTCAACTACGAGCGCATGCAGGCCGCTGGCTGGCTTTACTCCATCATCCCCGGTCTGGAGAAGATCCACACCAACAAGAACGACCTCGCGGCTTCCATGAGCCACAACCTGGAGTTCTTCAACACCCACCCGTTCCTCGTCACCTTTGTTATGGGTATCGTGCTTTCGCTCGAGCAGAACAAGGTTGACATCCCCACGATCCGCGCCGTCCGCGTCGCCGCAATGGGCCCGCTCGGTGGTATCGGTGACGCCCTGTTCTGGCTGACGCTCGTGCCTATCACGGCCGGCATCACCTCCAACATGGCCATCAACGGCAACGCCGCTGCGCCGATCATCTTCCTGGTGATCTTCAACGTCGTCCAGTTCGCTCTGCGCTTCTGGCTCATGAACTGGTCCTACAAGCTTGGCACCAGCGCTATTGACGCTCTGACTGCCAACATGCAGGCCTTCACGCGTGCCGCTTCCATTATGGGCGTCTTCGTCGTCGGTTGCCTGGTCGTCACCATGGGTGGCACCCAGATCAACCTCCAGATCCCCAACGGCACCACCCGTGGCCTCTCCGCTACTACCGTGATCGTCTCCGAGAAGGAGGCCGAGAACTTCACCGGTATGGAGGGCATCGATACCGAGACCGCTGAGGCCGGTACCATCGCCATGACCGATGAGGACGGCAACGCCCTCACCGCTTCCGATGCCGACGGCAACGCTGTCGAGTGCGGCGTCACCGATCTGGGCAACGGCATGGAGTCCGTTACCTACGGCACCGTCACCGAGGATCCGGTCAACTTCTCTGTTGCCGACACCCTCAACACCATCGTCCCGAAGCTCGTCCCGCTTATGCTTACGCTGCTGCTTTACTACATGTTCGCTAAGCACAGCTGGACCCCGACCAAGGGCATTCTGCTGCTCTTCGTCCTGGGCATCCTGGGCGCTGGCCCGCTTGGTCTCTGGCCGAGCATCTGGTAAGGCTCTAGCTTGAGGGGTGTGTCCCTGCGCGGCTCACACCCTGACCCCTTAAGCCATGTGTATGTTAAAAGCCGCGTGCTCGAAAGAGCGCGCGGCTTTTGTTTTCTTGATGAGTCGGGTGTTGCAGAACGATAATGCTTAACACCCTAGGTAGTTAGCCGAATTCGAGCAAAAGGGAGGATAGGATGGCGATCGGAGCGCGTAGGCAGCCGCTGTACGATCAGCTGGTCGATATTCTGACCGAAAAGATTGACCATGAATATCGCGCCGGTGACATGATTCCTTCCGAGCGCGAACTTTCGGAGCGCTATGGTCTCTCGCGCACTACGGTACGCTTGGCTCTGCAGGAACTGGAGCGTTTAGGACTGGTGGTTCGGCAGCACGGTCGCGGTACCTTTGTGACCGACCGTTCGGCAAAAGCAACCAATCTTATGCAGTCCTACAGCTTTACCGAGCAGATGCGCGCGATGGGTCGAGAACCCGAGACCACGATTCTCGAGTTTTGCGAGATGGAGGCCGATAAGAATCTGGCCGAGCATATGGGATTGCGTATCGGTGATCGCATTTTTAAGCTTAAGCGCCTTCGTTCTGCCGACAACATGCCCATGATGGTCGAACGCAGCTATCTACCGGTTCGTCAATTTCTGTCCCTAAAGCGACCGCTGCTGGAGCGCAAGCCGCTTTACGATGTGATTGAGCAGGACTTTCAGCAAAAGATACGCGTGGCTGAAGAGGAGTTCTATGCGAGCATAGCCCGTCCCACCGACGCCCACCTTTTGGGAATTGTCGAGGGCTCGCCTGTGCTCGATTTGGTCAGGACTACGTATAACGAGTCAAACGAGGTTGTGGAGTATACACTCTCGGTTGCTCGTGCCGATCAGTTTAAATACAAGGTTTACCACCAGCGTAGCAACTAGTGTCCGCATCGTTTCCATATGGTGATTCTTTGCATTTAACTGGTTACTACCAGATAACCAACCGAAGTGTATAATTGCACGTCAGAGGATTACTTCTAGAGAGAGGTATTAGAAATGTTCGAGAAGAGTGTCGAGGAGCTCACCGAGCTCGGCGCCCAGATCACCACGGCCGAGATTGCTCAGCAGCCCGAGCTTTGGCGTGATACGCTCAACATCTATCGCGAGAACAAGGAGGCCATCGAGGCCTTCCTGGCCGAGGCTCGTGCTATGGGCGAGGGCCGTCTGTCCGTTGTCTTCACCGGTGCCGGTACGTCCGACTACGTTGGCGATACCTGCGCCCCGTACCTGCGTCACGCTGGCAACACTGATCTCTACGACTTTAAGCCCATCGCCACGACAGACATCGTGAGCGCTCCGCGCGATTTCCTGCGCGCCGAGGATCCCACGCTCGTGGTTTCCTTTGCCCGCTCTGGCAACAGCCCCGAGAGCCTTGCCGCCGTTGCCGTTGCCAAGGAGCTCGTTCACAACGTCAAGTTCCTCAACATCACCTGCGCTCCCGAGGGCAAGCTCGCCGTTGAGTCTGCCGATGATCCCAACGCGCTGACGCTGCTCATTCCGCGCGCCAACGACAAGGGCTTCGCCATGACCGGCTCCTACACCTGCATGACCCTGCTCTCTACCCTCATCTTTGACGAGGCTTCCGACGAGCAGAAGGCCGAGTGGGTCGAGACCATCGCCAAGATGGGCGAGGAGGTCATCGCTCGCGAGTCCGAGGTTGCCGACTACCTCGCTGGCGACTTCAACCGCGTGACCTACTTGGGCTCCGGCTCCTTTGGCGGCCTTGCTCAGGAGAGCCAGCTCAAGATCCTCGAGCTCGCTCACGGTCTGGTTGCTACTTCCTACGACACCTCCATGGGCTATCGTCACGGACCTAAGTCTTTCGTCGACGATAAGACGCTCGTCTTCGTATTCGTCAACAACGACGCCTACACCCGTCAGTACGACATCGACATCCTCAACGAGATCGGTGGCGACGATATTGCTCAGCACACCGTTGCCGTTCAGCAGGATGGCGCTACTGTCTACGAGGGTGAGTCCTTCACCTTTAAGGGCCATGAGGCACTCCCCGAGGGTTACCTTGCTCTGCCGTTCGTGATGTTTGCCCAGGCAATCAGCCTGCTCAACTCCGTGCGCGTGGGCAACACGCCCGATACGCCGAGCCCCACCGGCACGGTCAACCGCGTGGTCAAGGGCGTGACGATTCACCCCTTCACCGCTTAATCGCGTCCCCCTGTAAGGGCGCCCGTCCGCTCATAACGGCGGGCGGGCGCTTTTTGTTTTACGTGAGCTGGGTATAAGCATCACCACAGTCAACTGCTTTAGAAGCAAGGAGTGCATATGAGCACGTACGCAATTAAGGCTGACAAGTTCTTCTTGCCGGCAGGCCCGCAACTGGGCGGCTATCTTATGGTCGAGGATGGCGTCTTTGGCGCCTGGCAGGCCGACGAGCCCTCTTGCGAGATTAAGGATTACACGGGATCGTGGATCGCACCGGGTATGGTCGACACCCACATCCATGGCTTCTATAACCACTCGACTACCGATAACGATCCCGAGGGCATCGATATCAGCTCGACCGAGCTCGCCCGTCGCGGCACCACCAGCTGGCTGCCCACGACGTTCACCGATGGCGTCGAGCAGATCAAGGACGCCTGCGCCGCCATCGCCCAGGCGGACGAGGGTCGCGGCCCCGACTTCTGCGGTGCTCGCATTCAGGGCATCTACCTGGAGGGCCCCTTCTTTACCATGAAGCACGTGGGCGCGCAGAACCCCGCTTATCTGATCGACCCCTCCGAGGAGGTCTTCGATCAGTGGCAGGAGGCTGCGGGTGGCCGCATCGTTAAGAGCGCCATGGCGGCCGAGCGCGACGGTGCCGCTGCTTATGCGGCTGCTCTGAACGCCAAGGGTGTGGTGACCAGCATCGGTCACTCCGACGCCACCTACGATGAGTGCATCGCCGCCATCAACGCCGGCGCCAGCTGCTTTACGCATACCTATAACGGCCAGCGCGGGCTGCATCACCGTGAGCCCGGTGTCGTGGGTGCTGCCATGTCCACGCCCGAGACCTACGCCGAGATCATCTGTGACGGCAAGCACGTGAACCCTGCCGCCATCAAGGCGCTGCTGCAGGCAAAGGGCTGGCAGCATACGGTGCTCATCACCGACTGCCTGGGCTGCGGCGGCATGCCCGAGGGCAGCTACACCAGTGGCGGCATGGACGTCATCATGAAGGACAACTTGTGCTGGCTCGCCGACGGCAAGAGCATTGCCGGCTCGGTGCTCACGCTTGCCCAGGGCGTCAAGAACATCGTCGACTGGGGCATCGCCAGCGCCGATATCGCCATTCGCATGGCAACCGAGGTGCCGGCGCGCTCCGCGCACATCGAGGATAAGTGCGGCAGCATCATGCCGGGTCGCGACGCCGACTTTGTCGTGTTCGACCGTGAGCTCACCCTCGTCGAGACGTATGTTGGCGGCCAGAGCGTCGGCAACGCCTTTACCGAGTAACGATAGAAAAAGACGGCGGGCCCGAATCTGCTCGGACCCGCCGTATGGGTTAAACGCTCAAAAGCACCTTAACAGTTACAGCTTGTTAGCGATCTTCTTTGCCGTGCGCTTAACGCCGGCCACAAGACCTCCCGCAGGATGCTCCTTTTCGTAGGCTAGACGCTTCTCGCGCTTGGCGTACTCTTCGACGATGATGTCGCCATACTCGTCTTCGATCTTGTCGAAGAAGTCGACGGCGCCCTTAATTTCCTCAGCGGTCGGGTGTCCCTTTTGGACACCGCCGGTGAGTTTGAACGGCCCCCACGTATCAAAGCCGGGGCAGCCGTAGACACCCATAAAGATGGCCTGCCTCATGCGGCAGATGCCATCGATATCCTTGCCGTACCACTTGTTTTTGCCACCGTAGGTCATAAGGCCAAACACCTTGTCCTGCGGCTGCAACACGTTAGTGAGCACGCGTGCCATGTCCTTGTCGATCTCGGAGTAATAGATGCCCGTGGCGACACCAATCAGATGGTATTCGTGCAGGTTGGGATACTCGTTTTTGCCGAGTGTTTTCACGTCGAGGGTATCGATTTCGGGGTGCGCCTCGACGATGGCGTCCACGAGCTTTTTCGTATTGCCGTGGTGGCGTGAGGCATAAAGAATGATGGTTCGCATAAGAAGGCCTTTCAGCTGTAATTGCATCAATGTCTGTATGGTACCCCGTTACATGGCCGGGATACCGGACGCATCGATGAGCGTGCGGGTTTGTCCATTGGTCAGAGCCGAGACGGGTACTTGCGAGCAAAAAGCAGTTGTTCGAAAGGATGGGCAATGGAATACGCTCTCTCCAACGATTCGATTTCTATTAAGGTGTCCACGGCTGGTGGTTCGTTTACCTCGATTGAGGCCGGAGGTCGCGAGTACTTGTGGCAGGGTGACCCCGCCGTGTGGTCCGGCCAGGCGCCGGTCTGCTTTCCGATTTGCGGAGGCCTGCGCGATGGTAGTGCCATGACGTTTGCCGGGCATCATGTAAAGCTCGCTCGCCACGGCTTTGCGCGCAAGCAGGAGTGGAAGCTGCTGAGCCAAGGCGAGAACGAGTTGGCTATGTGCCTGGCTTCGGAGGATAACGCCGCGCTGCTGAGCGATTATCCGTATCCGTTTAGGCTCGTCGCCCGCTATACGCTCGAGGACGCCGCCGTGCGTGTCTCCTATGAGGTTACCAACGAGGGCACCGAGGACATGCCGTTCTTTATCGGTGGGCATCCCGGCTTTAGGTGCCCGCTCGATGAGGGCGAGGCCTATACGGACTACGAGTTGCGCTTTGAGAAAGAAGAGGCTGCAGAGCTTTGCACCGCTGTCCCTTCGACTGGCTTGATTGACGTGGACAAGCGCTCCAAGAACCCCATGGTGGGAAAGACGCTGCCCCTGTCGCACGAGCTCTTCGATTTTGCGGAGACCATCTTTGACGTGCTCGAGAGCCGCCAGGTCACGCTTTCCAAAAAGGGCGAGGACAAGGGCGTTCGCCTGAGCTTTGAGGGCTTCCCATATCTCATTGTGTGGAGCAAGCCCGAGGGTGATTTTGTGGCAGTTGAGCCTTGGGGCGGCCTTTCGACCTGCTCCGATGAGGACGACGTGCTTGAGCATAAGCGTGGCTGCCTTGTCGCCAAGCCCAAGGAGACCGTCGTTCGCTTGTTCACGATTGAGATTCTGTAATTCCGTTTTGTCGACTCGTATCGCGAGGCACAAGGAGCCTGCGAGATAAGGAGCTAAAAATGATCCTCACCGTTACGATGAACCCGTCCGTCGATACACGCTATCAGCTCGATGAGCTCATTATCGACGACGTTAACCGTGTGACGCCCGAAAAGACCGCCGGCGGCAAGGGTCTCAACGTGGCCCGTGTACTGGGTCAGCTGGGCGACGACGTTGTGGCAACCGGTCTACTCGGCGGCCACATGGGCGCCTACATGGCCGAGCTCATGGATGCCAACGGCATTAAGAATGATTTTGTACCCATCAAGGGCGAGACTCGCATTTGCCTTAACATCCTCCACGCCGGCAACCAGACCGAGCTACTCGAGAGCGGTCCGACGATTGCCCCCGAGGAGCTTGATGCCTTTACCGCCAAGTTCGCCGAGCTTGCGAGCAAGGCCGCTGTCGTTACCATCTCGGGTTCGCTGCCCCGTGGTGTCGAGGCGGACTACTACGCCAAGATCACGGGCATTGCCGAGAACGCCGGCGCCAAGGTGCTGCTCGATACCTCGGGTGCTTCGCTTGAGGCCGCCCTTAAGTCCGAAGTTAAGCCCGAGCTGGTCAAGCCTAACCTGACCGAGATCAACGGCCTTCTGGGCACGAGCTTTACCACCGACGATGTGGACGAGCTCCGCGCCGCGCTCGCCTCTGATGCCCGCTTCTCCGATATCTCCTGGGTCGTCGTGTCCATGGGCGCTGCCGGCTCCGTGGGCTTCCATAATGGCCGTGCATTCCGCGCCAAGACCCCCGATATCCCCGCCGTTAACGCTACGGGCTCTGGCGATTCGACCATTGCCGGCTTCGCGCATGCGATTGCTGCTGGCGCGGATGACGAGACGGTGCTGCGTACCGCCAACACCTGCGGCAAGCTCAATGCCATGGATCCCATGACCGGCCATCTGGTCATGGACCGTTGGGACGAGGTCTACAACGGCGTTGTCGTGACCGAGCTGTAAAAGCCTGGGCGTCGGCCCCGGCATTGCTTGCTAGCTCATGTCGACGACAAGTGCGGTAGCATTATGCTGGGGCGCGACGCCGAGTTTGTCGTGTTCAATCCCGACCTTACCCTGGTCGAGACGTATGTGGGTGGCAACAGCGTCGGTAATGCATTTACCGAGTAGCTGCCAAATAAACGATCCGAGAGGGGATTTAGATGATTTACGGTGCATTGGGCGATATCGAGGAATACCGCGGAATGCTCAAGGGCCTCGACGTGCTGATCGACTGGCTCGAGGAGAACGACCCGGCACAGCTCGAGGTCGGCAGCCATCCGATTTTGGGTGAGAAGGTCTTTGCGAACGTCATGTCTCCCACGACGCGTCCCGAGGCTGAGGCTCACTATGAGACGCATCAGCGCTATCACGACCTGCAGATCGACGTCGAGGGTCGCGAGGCCTTCAAGGTCGCTACGGGCAGCCTGACGCTGGTCCAGGAGTTTGACGAGAAGGACGACTATGATCTGGTCGATTCCGACGCCTCGATCGCCGGTGATCTTGCCGACGACAAATTCGCGCTGTTCGTTGCCGGCGAGCCCCACATGCCCACGCTCGAGTTCCCGGGCGATGGCGCACAGCCGGTCAAGAAGATCTGCTTTAAGTTGCTTGCCGACGCCTACTGGGAGGAGTAGCGAGCTGCTCGGCTGAGCTGTTCGTCTGATGGCGTGATTCCCCTAGGGAAATCACGCTAGGACCCCGCCAAACGGGTTTTCCCTAGGGAAATCACGTTTGGCGGGGTTTTCTGTTTTTGAATAGGGAAGCCTCATTTATTTGCGAAGAACATCGGCTAGCCGCAGGATTGAAATCATCGACCGATAAGTGAGTTCCACTTTTTCGCCCGCAAGCAGTCGTTTCGAGCCAATCTCATCTAGCCCCACAAGCCGAGAAAACAGCGGGCCGCTCATCGTGCCATCGTCAATTGATTCCCTTATGGTCTTCAAAACGTCCGTATCATGAAGCGATGCCGAGCTGTAGGGGGCAACACGAGCGGAACTCTCAATTAACGACGAGACAAAAGGATGGAGATGCTTTGGACATAGTCCATCAAACACCACATCCCCATTGTCGTTCGAGCCGACCAGGCGCCAAGTATAATGATCGACCCAGTCATCTCCGTCATATATGGCGTCCATGAGCAACTTCCCGTCTAGAGAGAGAAACCTATTTGGACATCGGGGCGCAAGACCGCAATCCATATCGGACCTGCAGCAGCTCCAACCCAACGCACCACTTAGGTTCCCTTTCGTACATGTGTATCAATCTGCCCCGAAATGCCGGTGAATGCAATTCCAGACCCGTTTGTCGGATAGCAATCGACGTATTTTTGTTTTCCGCTCACAACCTTGTATAGATAAATCGTTCCAGCAAAAGAGAAGGGATCGTTCGCAATTTTGTCCGGAAGAACTTGCCACCTCAAAATCACGCTACCAATATGGTCAAGCTTGACCGTTCCGCCGTCCCCCTCAAAAGTGGCAAGGGGATTTACCCCAGACTGAGAGTCGGCATCGCCCTCCTTAGCAGTTATCAGCAGGCTGCCCGTATAAGACTGCTAAGGCTCACCTTCAGGACAGGCAGCCTTGGCCCAAGAAGGGCCACTCAGGCAGAACAGTCCGAGCAGCATCAATACCAGCAAAAGAAAACCCTTAGTTCTTTTCATCTATATCGCCAATATCTCTCGACATTTGTATATTGTGACTATTTTAGATCTATATGGCCAATTTGAGCCCTCACCATGGCAATTGTTGCAGCTGGGTTTCTTTTCATTAAGATTTCACTTTGGTAAATCTCCGCCCCTAAGCATTAAACCCGAAGTCCACCGAGTGGGCCGCCGTTGACGTGGCGATGTTTGGATTGGCGCGCACGCACTCAAAATCGGCAACAAAAAAGCCGCCCGAAGGCGGCTATCTTGTGTAATGGAGCCAGCGACCGGGCTCGAACCGGTGACCCCCGCTTTACGAGTACGTGAATTGAACCTTTACCCAGATAGTGCGAATTTCACTGAGTTTAAAATAACTGCACGTAAATATATGTATATAGCAAATATCGAGCTAGCTATTAGAACTAGATTTCCCACCAATTTCACACTTATCGACGCTTGAAAGTGTGAAATCTTTCCATTAGGCTTGATGGCAAAGCCTTTAAAGCTTTGCCATCAAGCCTAATGGAAAACCTAGTGAGGGATATGATTCAGGGATCGATAAAAAAGACCGCACGCGGAACTTCGGAGTGCATCGATAAGGCCAAGGGGGTCTATCGAATCTACTTTTCTCTGGGAAAGGACCCTGATACGGGCCGGTACCGTCGCAGCCCATCGCGTAGAGTCCATTGCAGGAGCAAGAACCCGAAAAATTGGCCGAGTGAGGTTGCCAAGGCGCTAGAGGCCTATAGGGCTGAGCTTGAGGGTGCTTCCAGCCGGGAGAATGACGTTCTGGGTTTATCGGATTATGCAGACAGGTTTCATGCAAATAGGGAGTCGACTATGGGGTCGCCTCTTGCCTATGAACGTGAAGGATTGGATATCCGCCATATACGCGAGCTGTTCGGCAATCCCAATCTCGATCGGCTTAAATCGGATGACATTCGTGCCGTGTATGCCAAGGCTAGAAAAGACGGGCGGTTCAGCGAGAGTGAAATTCGCCGCATCCACATCAAGCTTAAACAGATTATGGAGGACGCCGTCGATAACGACCTTGTGGGAAAGAACCCGTGCAGGGCAGTGAAGCTGCCCAAGCAGAATGTCGAGGCTCGTAAGGCGCTGAGTGCCGAGGAGGCGGCAAGGCTGCTTACGGTCCTTTTGGAAGAGAAGCCATCTTCCTTCATCACGTGCACAATGCTTCTGCTTCTATGCGGCTTAAGGAAAGGGGAGGCCCTGGGCCTCTCGTGGGAGGATTATGACCCCGATGCCAAGACCTTAAGGATAGTGAAGCAATATACGAACGATAGGACGCTGAGGCCGCCTAAATCAAAGATGAGTAGGCGCAAGATTTCGGTGGGAGATGAGCTTGCCGACTATTTGGACAGATGGAAAGACATTCAGCGGAGTGAGTTCGATTCATTTGCAGTGGGGCAGACCGGAGAAACGCCGATTGTCCATTCCATTGGGATTGCCGATGTCCCCGGCGGCAAACGGGCCTTTGTGACCCGGATGGACGGACATAACTATTCGAGGGCGTTTAGGCTGTTTGCAGTGAAAAACGGCTTCGGTTCTTTTAAAGAGAGCAGGGAGGTCGTTGGCAGCGACGGCGCCGCTCGCACGCGCTATACGGGCTATAGCGGGCTGAAGCCTCATGAACTGAGGCATACGCAGGCGACTCTGCTCGTTGGGGCCAATACGGATATCAAGACGATCCAAGCGCGTCTGGGCCACGCCAGCCCATCGACGACGCTGTCCATCTATAGCCACTTTATCCAGGCCAATGACCAGAAGGCTGCGTCTGCGTTGGACAATCTGCTGAAAGGCTAGAAAAAGAGGCCCCATCGGGCCTCTTTTTCTAAGCGGCATTGTTTCGGCAGATCATCGCGCCGTATGGCGGCTCCAGCTCCATTGACTGATAGTAGCTGGCATCTAGAAGATTGAAATAGCAAATGATGGGAGCAGCAAGGTGCTCGTCCTTATTTAGGTAGTGCCCCTCGTCATCTGTGACCAGTTTGACCTCGTCGCGGATCACATCGGCCATGCGGGGCCAGAGTTTGGTTGCGCGTTGCAATTTATCCTTTGGGCTAAAGTCGCCATTGTGGAAGAAGACAAAATGGGGAGCGTCGTACTTTGCTCCGCCGCGAATTTCGATAATTCCGACCTGGCTGCACGATTCTGCGCAATCTTCCGGCTCCAGAAGCGTCCATGAGGAGGGAAAGACCGCGTAATCACCGCCCAAAAGATTGACACGCTTCATGCCCTGGGGCTCTTCTGCCTCTTTATAGTAGAGGGATAGATGGTCGTAGAGGCGCTGGAACTGTTCACGTTCCAACTCTTTAGTGCTAAACGTCAGCTCTTCTGTCCCGTCGATGGGAAGGGCTCTCATCTCGTTAGTGATGAGTTGGATCTCCTTGGCACAAGTGTCTTCCAGGACTTTTGCAAATCGGGGCGTAAGCCCTGTAAGCAAATTGCACAGATAGTCGATCGCCTCGCCGGTGCTCCTGATCGATTCAGGGTTTTTACGGCGCAGCTCGTCGATTTTCTTGGGTGTGGTTTCCAGAACAGTTGTTCCGTACTTTATTTTTTTCATCTTGCTTCCGGATAATGGTAAACGGCCCATGATAACTCCAATCTCCATATATGATTGTAATTCAGTTAGACGTAAAAATCTATGACGTTAGAAAATGAATTAGAAAAGAAATTAGATTAAAATACCGAATCAACGTGCGAAATAGTATAATGGCATTAGGTAATAGCCTGACCAGCTGGTCTGAAAGGAGTTATTTAATTCTCGGTCGTTGATTGAAAAGCCGCCCGCCCTTCCCTAACTAAGTTTGGCGACGAAGGGGGAGGGGCGAGCAAGCCCGAAAGGATTCTACCATGATTGGAGAACCCCAACCGTACGTTGCTGTACAGGCATCATCTGCGGTTTCTTTTCGCCCCGACTTGGGGCGCGAACGCCTTCTCGGTATTTCCGACGTGAGCAAAATGACCGGACTCAGTCCGGTCACTGCATCGAAGCTCATGAAGGAGAGCGGGCACGCGATTGCGTTGCATCGCCGCGTTTTTATTCTCGAGTCGAGCCTGTTTGCCTATCTCCGTGAACTGGAGGTGAGCAGGCCGTGTCGTCTGTAAAACCGATGAGCGATGGCCTGGATAAGACCACGCTTGACATTCTTAACAATAAGCCGCTTGGCCATATTGAGCACCGTGTGCTCGATGCTCTTCTCGGCGGCGTGCGCCAATATCTGTGCATCGTGCCGGGTGGCCCTGGCACTGGCAAGACTACCTTTATGCATCAAGTTGGGGATTGCTGGGCGATTGCAGGCCATCCGGTTGTAATATTCGAGGGCGAGCTCACCCGCGCGAGCATGCTCGCGAAGAGTCTGACCCGTATTACCGACGGTGGGCTTACGTACGAGGACATGTACAGTGGCGATATGTCCGTGGGAAAACGTGAGCAATTTGACAGGTCGGTCGATATCTATGCGCGCAGTATTGCCGAGCGCATGTTCATTATCTCCGGTGAAATCAAAAATGCGGGAATGCGGAAGGCAATCGAGGAGGTTGCCGATAGATATGGCGAGCCGCCACTGGTTATCGTCGATTACGCGCAAATCGTCTCTCTGCCCCAGGAGCTGCGCATTGCCGACGAGCGTGTCGGTCTCAAGCTCGTTGCATCGGAACTACGCCGCATTGTGGATGAGGTGCATTGCCCACTGTTTGCAATATCGTCGATTAATCGAACGAACTATGACAAACAGACCACCGGGCTTCAGGCCATAGGGGGCTGCAACATGTTTGAGTATTCGGCCGACATCGTCATGTCGCTCTCGATCAAGGGCGACAGGCCCGAAGAGCGTAACGCCAACATGTTGCTCAAAAAACGGCCTGTTATTGCTTCGGTCACGAAAAATCGCTACGGCTCATGCGGTGTCGTAGAGTTCGAGTTCGATGCCCCCGCCGCGACGTTCACCGAGATCGCCTAATTATGGTGCTCGGGCCCCGTCATTGTGGCTCATGGCTCGTCAACAGCACCTCTACCACGGAAGTGTGCTTTCCGTTGACGTTATAGGCATGGTCGGCGTGGGAGACGTGGGAATCCGACCAAAGCGAGTCGATGAGCCTGTGCTTCGGTAGTCGTTGTGCGCCCACGAGGAAACCATGAACCTGCGGCCGCTTTCCATGAGCGAATCGCGCAGCTTGAGGATCGAATCTGGGCGCTGACGCACCCCAGGAAGTCGCAGGACGTTGAGGAAGGGTTGGACGACATGATTGCCGACGCCCAAGAAGTGGTGGCGGCGTGTAACGAAGATCACGCCCGTGACGCGCCGAGGCGAAATCAGGGAAAGAGCTGGTAGGGCGCACTTCCCACAAACGGAAACAAAAAAGGGAGCCAGACTAGGCTCCATGAAAGCAAAGGAGACAAAGATGGCATACGAGGACACGCCAATCGAGATTCCGTTCTTGATTTGTACGGCTGACTCAGACCAAAGCCGGGTGGGTTTGGATTATCGCAGGGTTGATAAATTCCTTGCTGCGTTCGCCGAAAGCGATGATGCCTTTGAGTTCCAAAGAATTGCATGGAATAAAGATTCATGGGCTGGAAGTTGGTTCAACCGTAAGGAATTTATCAAGAACCCGACGGCGAAGATTCCGGAGGATTGGCCATATATGGTTCGCCGCGGTAGTGAGGTGGTCGCGGCGTTCTACGAGCGCGGCGATGCTGTGATGTTCGAAACGATACTGCGGTTCAAGCAGGATTGGAAAGACGAGCCGCACATTTGGATCGACTGCGAGGAGCGCGACCGTCGGGCTGCGCTTTCAGATGACTGGGTCGAGCACAGCGATGAATACTATGAAGCGCTGGCAGATCTAAGCGATGATTCGATTGAACCCAGCGATGAATGGTACGAAATGATGGATAACCCAACCGGGGTGTTCTTCTAGTCATGCCCAAACAGAAAAAGGGAGCCGATCAAGGCTCCCTTTTTCTGTTTGGGCATCGGCTTCATGGAGCCGAGTTGCAGGGTGAGCATGAACCGCGGTTTCATCGAGTTCGACCCGAATAAGGTCGCTGGCGACAAGAGATTTTGGCGGCTGCTGAAAAAACTCTCGCCGTGTCTGTCGCACGTCACGCTCAAACGGTTTGACCTTGCGTTCGACATGCCGATCAACAGACTCGATTGCCGTTTGAGTAAAGACAGGTGCATCTACAAATCGGTCATTTGCACGGGAATCACTGAATACCTCGGGGTCAAGAACACACCAATTTGATTTCCCGAGCCGAGATTCTTATAAATCAGTCCTGATTTTAGTTCTAAGTTATGATCCAGACACCAACCGAAAGCTAATTGAAAAGCATGCGGAGTGCATTGAATGGCACTCCGCTGTATTGCTGTTTGTTATTATTCTTATTCTTATTCTTATCCCCATCAAGCATCTAGCCAAGCTTCCCGTAAAGCATAAGGGGTGCCCTTAATGGCACCCCGCAGCAAAACACCTTGTTATTATTCTTCTTATTATTCTTTTATTTTGAGTTTCCATTTCGAGTATTTTGCCCGTTTGATTTTTAAGAATCAAACGGAATCTATCTACTCGCTCGACTGGATTGCCGTTGCATCTCATCAAATATGGCAGGAGTTTTTGCCAGGTTTATAGGCAAAAGGGTAGAGCAAAAACGTATTCGTCCTACGTTCGTTTTAAAGCATTTCGCACACCAGCGGAGTGCCCTTAATGGCACTCCGCAGTATCGCTATTCGTTATTATTCTTGTCATTAACGGACGAAATCAACTTTCCAACCGACTCAAATAACTCATAATGCCGTGCAATAAAACTTCAAACAGGTTTTGATTTCCTTTAATTCGAACAACGTTTTCAGTTTTAAAACCACGCTTAGATTTTATTTTTGTGCGTGTATCAAACGGTATGCGAAGTCCATTTCTTTTCAATTTCTCCTATTCGTCCTCTAATAATTCGCAGTCAGTTCACGTTTCTAAATTGAAAGAACTTGCTTTCAGATTGCCGGTAATCACTAAATACGTAGCGGTCGCGCCGTCATTTTTCGTTGCGCGAAACCTTTTTACAAGCCTTTCAAGTTAATGCCGGAGCAACTACAAACAATGATTTCAAACCAGAACGGTAATCAAATCAGCGTCCAAATCCAATTGCTGAAACCCTTTCGACCTTACAAACAGTTTGCTGTCACGACTTGCTGCACACCCATCAGAAACCAACCTCATACTTCCAAGCCGCTCGCCGGATAGGGGAGAGCACCATCTGAAGCGGATCGCAGATCGCCGTATTCCTCTGCCAGATGCACTCTCAAAACGCACCCATCCTCGTTGCCCGCAACCCCTCGTTAGCCCTATTCCCCATCTGTTTCTTTGTCGGACATTCATCGAGATCCCTATGCCCTGGCAGACATTTATGTTCCCCAGCTGTGGAGTTGGCGGACATTGACCAAGCACCCATTGGCTACCTGTCAGACATTCTCCAACGTCCCAATCACATGCCAGGGGATAGCAGAATTCGCCCCGAGCAGGAGCCGATCACCCCGCAGCGCGGCCGCCTTCCCTGCGGTCAGACGGCAGGTGCTAAATGGCCTTGCCAATTGTGGATGCCGCTGCGGCAACACCCGAACCGCCCCAAAAAAGTGCTCCAAACTACCCATAAGGCCAATTAGCACGCCAGTTTCGTTCAACGTCAGACATTAAGAATGTCAGACATTGAACCTGCGGCAAAACCGCAGCTGGGGCCACAAGTGGCCTGAAATCGCTTCGCTTCGCTCGCTCACCCCACGCGAAATGTCTGCCAGGGCTGTCAGACATTGTCAGACATTGAAAATGCCTGATCGCGCGTGGGGGAACGGCCGCTCGCGAAGCTCGGTACCGGCCGTGATGATTGGAGATCAGAAATGTCAGCCATTTCGCCAGATGAACTCAACGCAACCCAAGCGCCATCCGCCGCCCAGCCCTACGCCCCGCCTGCCTGGATGCAGCCCGACCAACAGCTCGCCGAAATGTCAGCCATTTCGCCCGACCAATCAGCCACCCGCCGCATCACGGTCCGCCTCCCGAACGCCGACCTGACAGCCCTCGACGCACGCGCTGACGCCATCAACGCCAGCCGCAGCGAATACCTCCGCACCCTCATCGCCCTGCCCGTCACGCTCGACCTGTCGTCCATCCGCCGGGCCACCCCAGGTGTCGAGTCCATCACCCGCCCGCTCGGCCCAGAACTCGCCCTCAAGCACACCGACAGCCAAACGAATAGTTTGACCGTGCAAGCAATCACGGACAGTGCTTTGGAATCTATCTCAAACGAGATCCGATCCATCGGGGTGAACTACAACCAGTCCGTCCGGGCGCTCAACCGCATCTTGAAAAAATACGGCAACCACCGCGCCCTTTCACAAGAAGAGCGTGTCGAGATCATAGAGCTCTACGAACGCCTCTCAAAGCAGAACAAGGCGATATACGAACGCTTGAAGACCCTCGCCGACCAAGTCGAGTCCTTGTCCGAGACCCCGTCCGTGAACTTGACCGCCGCCGTGCATTCTGAGGCCCCCATCAATAAACCCAATGCCGACCGCCGCCGAGTCCGCGGCAAGAAGCACGCCGCGTCCCGTCCAGACCAGATTGAAGACGGAGGTGACTTATGACGTTCATGAAACCCCTCTCTGGGCATAGTTCCGTCAAATGGATCCGCTACTACCTTTTTAAAAACGATCGAGCTTTGGACAGAGATTTCCTCAACCTGACCGACCGCGACTGGAAGGGGAGGGACTGGGCAAAGGTGATGGATCGGACCCGAGAGATTTTCGGCAACGACGTGCCGGTAAAAAGGGACGGCAAGATTCGCACCTAGGAACAAGTGATCATCTCGTTGGACGAGAAGGACAACGGCGTCGAGCTCGATGATTTCCGGGACTTCGTGAACGAGTGGGCATCCAAATGGTTTGATTCCCGAGGCCCGGAAGGCGAGGGCATCGGACGCTTTGAGGTGGCTATCGCTTATCACGATGACAACACCGCCCGCGAGGCCGCCGGCAAGCAGGGCATCCTTCATGCACATATCGTCATCAACAACACCGAGCTCGAGACCAAGCGTCGCATCTCCGGTCTGCTCACGACCAAGGTCATCCAAGCGATGCGAGCCGATTTGCAGACGATGTCGCTCGAGCGTGGATGGCACGCCTTTGCCACCGATGGAAAGTCTTGCACCCAGGCCGAGATGGATGCGAGGGGCCTGCAAGTCTCACGCGGCAAGAGGCTTGACCGCGCGATGGCGGCACTCGACAACGTACTCGCTAACGAGGCGAAGGGCGCCCAAGTCGAGGACTATGGCGAGGCGATGCAGCGGCAATTGGATGGGCGTCGTTCTGTCGAGAAATTGATTCCCGAGACATATACGGACAGCCTGACCGCCGTCCGCCAGCCAAGATCCGCCAACCCCAACCCGACCGATCCCGACAAGGCCGCAGGCTTTTCGTACACCACCATGAGGATCGATGATGGCCGCGCCATGCGCCTCATCGTGCCGCGCGGATTCGGAATCTCCGACACCATGGCGGAAAGGCAGATCGAGGCTCGCGAGGGATGGTTGTGGAAAGACGACATCCGCGACAGAGTTGACGTCGCGATGCGAATCTCCAAGAGCCCTACCGATTTCGCATCCAAGCTCAACGAACTCGGCATCAAAATCAACTACAACCGGGAAGGGGATATCGTCTACCACCACCCGAGCGACCCCGTCGCAAGAAAGGTCAAGGGCTCGACGCTCGGCAAGAGATACACCGCGGAATCGATTGAGCAGACGATGGCCGAGAAATACGTCAGCCGCCGCCACCGAGCCCACAACCTGTTGAACCGCGAGCGCTGGATGACCGACGTTGAGCGTGCCGCCGCCCTGGCTATCGCCAAGGCGGCCGTGCCGTGCTCTCGCGAGGGTGCGGAACTCATGAACCGCCTGAAATCGACTATCAACCGCAACGACTCCGTGAACGACGGCCCCGGCGTCGAGTACCCGTCCTCTCTCGCCGGCTCCCTCGGCATTGAGTACCCTTAGGTTTCCTCGAACGGCGACGGCCGTCGAAAGATGACCGAGGAAGAAATCCTCGAGGCCATGGCGGACATTCGCGATGAAAAGGGCTACGGCGGTCTTGCCGCGAACAACCCGACGGCCGCTTCTTCCAATAACGGCAATTCGCGCCAGCAGGAGGATGCCGTCGAGATCAAGAAGTCCAGACACCGCTAAGGAATATGATGTGCGGGCTGCTCGGCTTGGCCCGCTCCACGTACTGCGGCCGGAAGCGCCGCCCGGTGCCCGATGACCCCTGGCGCGAGCTCAGGGTCGCGGTGGGGAGCCCGTGGCTCGCCTACGACTGCAG
>OHAG01000728.1_pt1 | contig 24888 bp, 22 predicted proteins | sample 1577081 | NCBI WGS metagenome assembly OHAG01 (sample SAMEA3541513, study PRJEB24748) | human gut metagenome | biome: human gut; feature: human-associated habitat; material: faeces | place: China | collected 2012
CGATCATGCCGCGCGCCAGCCTGACCGGCGTTCGTCCGCGTCGTACACGGTCGTTTTCACCAGTTCGGTGATGGTGCGCTTGTAGTCCAGCGTTGCCAGTCCGGCGACGGACGCGTGCTTTTCCGCCTCGTGCGTTACACCGTCCATGCAGACGATCGCACGCGCGGCGGCTTCGCCGTTCTCCTCAGTCAAAATGCTGCGGCAGTACGGCTCGGTAAGCTGCTCGACCGAATCTGCCCTGCTCAGCGTTTCAGTCGGCAGCAGATGAAACAGCATTTCCTCTACCGCGTGTTTCAGTTCGTGATTTTCCAGTGTATAGATCATTTTCCCATCGCCTGCAGCATATACGGATTGTATGCGCGTTCCTCGTTCAGCGTAGAAATGCCCTCGTGACCGGGGAATACCTTGTAATCGCCGTCAAGGTCATGCAGACGCTTCAAAGAACGCAGCATGGCGGAGAAATCGCCGCCCTCAAGGTCGCAGCGGCCGCACTCGTGACGGAACAGCGTATCGCCGGTGAACAGGCAGTCGCCGATCCTGATGACGGACGAGCCGGGTGTGTGACCAGGCGTTGCCATATAGGTTGCCGTCATGCCGCCGAACGTCACCTCGGTGTCCTCATTCGCCAGAATATCCGGCGTATCCTGCACATAATTGCGTGCCAGTCCGCGGAACTGACCCATGTTGTCGCGGCTCAGCAGCCAGATGTCCTTCTCCGGCACAACATACTGTGCGCCGGTCGCTTCGAGCACCTCGTGCGCCGCCAAAATGTGGTCAAAATGCGCGTGCGTCAGCAGCACATATCTGACATTCAGCCGTTCCTCGTTTACCGTATGCAGGATCGACTTGGCGTTGTCGCCCGGATCGATCACCGCGGCTTCGCGGGTTGCTTCGTCATATACAATGTAACAATTCGTGCGGACCATGCCCACACAAAGCTGCAACAATTTCATAGTAATATCCTTTCAGGAAATTAGTGGTTAGGAATTGCGGCGGGCAGCTTCGCTGCCATTTTAATCATCGCGCTGTGCGCGATACCTCAATTACTCATCAACAATTATTTCCGCATATCTTTGGTGTCCATCCACAGCGTTACCGGGCCGTCATTCAATAGATCGACCTTCATATCCGCGCCGAACTCGCCGGTCTCGACCGGCAGGCCGCTCTCGCGGCAGCGCGCGATGAATGCTTCATACAGCGGGATGGCGGTCTCCGGACGGGCAGCGCTCGTAAAGCTCGGGCGGTTGCCCTTGCGGCAGTCACCGTAGAGCGTGAACTGCGACACGATGAGCAAGCCGCCGCCGACATCCGCGAGTGAGCGGTTCATTTTGTCGTTTTCGTCTGTGAATACACGCATTTTAACTGTTTTATCGGCCAGATAAACCGCATCGTCCACGGTATCACCGTCTGTGATGCCGAGCAGGACAAGGAAGCCCTGTCCGATCTGCCCGTGAATCCTGCCGTCGATCGTCACCGACGCGTGAGAGACTCGCTGTACCAGCGCCCGCATTATTTTTCCTCTTTTCGTAGTAAGTTTTGAATTTAATCTGTTGATTTTTTTGATTTGGAATGGGTGCCAAACCTTGGCTGGGGTTCCAAAAGGGTAGACACCAATGGTTTCTACCCTCTTGGGACTCCCGTTTCCTTTTTGGGATACCTTGAGTGCAGATGGTAGACTTCGCAAGCAGGAAAGGAACGGCAGAGGATTTTTCTTCCGCATGGTATCCACTTATTCGCATTTCGGATACCGTACTGCTACATCCAATTGGGGTCTACGCTGGGCGCGGCATAGCAGTGCCGCGCAACTCCTTTGATGATACCAGTTAGATACATCGTGGGGCTCGATGACCCATCAAGCCTTTGTAAACCTTCTGCACCAGCCAATGCCTCCCCTTTTAGGGGAGCCTGAAACGCGCAGGCACAAGCGCTTTCCGCGTCTCATTCTCCATTCTCAATCATCAATTATCAATTCGTATCCACCGTTCGGGTCACATCCACAACGCCCTTGATGGAACGCAGGCGGCTGATCATATTATCCAGCTGATGGACGCTTGTGACGTCAACCATGGCGTTGATAACACCGTAGCCGTCATTGAGGTCGCGTGCGGAAATCTCATGCACATTGATCTTACTCGAGGCAAACGCCAGCGTAACGTCACTCAGCACGCCGATACGGTTGCGCGTGGAAATCTGCAGACCGGTGGAGAACTTATTGACATGACCGGCATTGGCCGCCATATCCTCATCCCACCAGGCGCGGACCCAGCGGTCGGGCTCTTCCTCGATATGGACATTCACGCAGTCGCGTCGATGGATGGAAACACCGTAGCCGCGGGTGACAAAGCCGACGATCTCATCGCCCGGAATCGGCGTACAGCAGCGGGCAAACTTGACCAGACAGTTATCAATGCCTTCGACAACAACGCCGTCGCTGGATTTATTCTGGCGGCGCTGCTGCTGCTCGTTCTGCGGATGCGCGGCACGCTCGGCCTGCTCGCGCTGACGGCGCAGCTTGCCGACATCGTCCTTGACCTTATTGATGACCTTGGTCAGCATAATGCCGCCGTAGCCGATGGCCGCGTACAGCTCATCGACCGTGTTGAACGAGAACTTGTTGAGCGTGTTCTTCTGCACCTCTTCGTTCTCATAGAAGCCGTTGTACAGCAGGTTGGCACGCAGCTCGCGGTCGAGATCCTCCTTGCCGTTGACGATATTTTCCTCGCGGCATTCCTTCTTGAACCACTGCTTGATCTTGTTGCGCGCCTCGGTGGTCTTGACGATCTTCACCCAGTCACGGCTCGGGCCGTGTGCCTCCTTGGAGGTCAGGATCTCAACGATATCGCCGTTTTTCAGCTGGCTGTCGATCGGTGCGATACGGCCGTTCAGCTTGCAGCCGGTCATGCGGTTGCCGACTGCGGAGTGAATCGCATACGCAAGGTCGATCGGCGTTGCGCCTGCCGGCATGTTGACCACATCGCCCTTGGGCGTAAAGACAAATACCTCGTCCGCGAACAGGTCAACCTTGATGTTTTTGATAAAGTCCTCGGCCTCGGTGTCCTGCTGGGCTTCAAGCAGCTGACGAATCCACGCGAACGCTTCCTCGTTGCCCTTCTTGTCCAGACCCTGCTTGTACTTCCAGTGCGCCGCAACACCGTATTCCGCCATTTTATGCATCTCTACGGTACGAATCTGCACCTCAAACGGGATACCCGCTCGACCGATGACCGTCGTATGCAGCGACTGATAGCCGTTCGGCTTCGGCGTGGAGATATAGTCCTTGAAGCGGCCCGGAATCGGCTTGTACAGGTCGTGGACGTAGCCAAGCACATTGTAGCAGTCCGCCACGGTATCGACAATGACGCGCACGGCGCAGATATCATAGATCTCGTTGATGGTCTTGTGCTGGGCATACATTTTGCGGTAGATGGAGTAAATATGCTTGACGCGGGCCGAAATTGCGTTGTGGATGTTCGCTTCCTTCAGCTTGGTGCTGATGCGGTCCTGAATGCCCTGCAGGAATTCCTCGTGCTGCTCGCTCTGAGCCTTTAAGCCTTCCACAATCTCGTTGTAGCCGATGGGATCGAGAACCTTCAGAGACAGATCCTCCAGCTCCCACTTGATGCGGCTCATGCCGAGACGGTGCGCGATCGGCGCGTAAATCTCCATGGTTTCCAGTGCCTTGTCGCGCTGCTTGCGCTCAGGCAGGAACTGGAAGGTGCGGGCATTGTGCAGACGGTCAGCCAGCTTGATCAGGATAACGCGGATATCCTTCGCCATGGCGAGGAACATCTTGCGCAGGTCCTCGAACTGCTCCTGCTCCTTGGAGTAGCGCAGCATGCCCAGTCGGGTTACGCCGTCCACCAGCTCCGCGACCGGCGTGCCGAATTTATTTTCGATCTCCTTGTAGCCGAACTCGGTGTCCTCGATACAGTCATGCAGCAGCGCTGCACAGATGGAATCTGTATCCAGACCCATCTCCACAACGATCTCGGCGACAGCGACCGGATGAATGATATACGGCTCACCGTTGCGGCGCTTCTGTCCCTCATGTGCCTTGGCCGCACATTCGTATGCCGCGCGAATCTTCTTGATATTCGCCTGCGGGTTTTGTTTTTGTACGCGTTCGATCAAAAAATCCAGTTTCGTTTGCATAGATCCTTCCCCCATTCGTGTCACCCCGCCATACTTTGCAATGTGGCAAGGACAACCGATCCGGAAATATCGGCCTTGCCCTCGTAGGGTTTGAGCAAAATATTGAGCATGCCTTCCTTGAAATGATAGCTGATGAGTCCGGACTCCTGAAAAACGTCCAGACAGACGAACAGCTTGCCGATGTTAATGTCGCGTCGGCTTTCCCACGCAACCCGGCGGGAAAGTGCCCCGTCCGGTACGGAAAGCCGTCCGTCCTCCGCGCGGCAGGTCACATGCCGCCAGACAGCGACCAGATCCTTGCGGTCGGGCAGGAGCAGACGCGCTTCCCTTGCGGTGAGCGGGCCGTCCTGCATAAGTGTATTATACAGATTGAGAATCTTCTGATCTGCCAGATGCTCGCAGTCACTCAGCTGCACATCGCAGATGGTCAGCTGCACCGAACGGCGGCCTCGAAATTCGTTGATCTCCAGATGAAAGGCAGCATCCACGGTGTTGCCCTCGACAAAGCCGAGACCGCCCGCACCGATGCCGAACCAGATTGCGGAAAAACGCTTGCCGTCCTTGATGAGCGACAGACGAACGTGCCGGTCGCTGGACAGCGGCGTAATCTCCTCAACGGTCATGTTCTTCATGCAGAACACAGGCTCCGCGTTTTTCATGCCGTACGGCTCGAGTACGCCCAGAGATTCGATGTTCTCCTGTGTCAGCCACTCCGGCTGCACCATGCAGTCGATGTGCAGCTGCGGAACGAGCTCCGCCATGGTGACATGCGTTTCCGCGTACTTGCGCAGGCGCGTGCGGAGTTCTTCGATCCTGTCCGCCTGCACGGTCAGTCCTGCGGCAAGCGCATGACCGCCGTAGCGCTCGAACAGGTCCTCACACGAGGTGAGCGCCTCAAACAGATTGAAGCTGCCGATCGAGCGGCCGGAGCCCTTGCCTACGCCGTCCTCGTCCACCGAAATGAGCACGACCGGACAGCCGTAGCGGTCGCACAGGCGCGAGCACACAATGCCGATAACGCCCTGATGCCAGCCTTCTCCGGCCAGCACGATAATTTTATCCTCAAGCGGGTTGTATTCACGGCGCAGGCGTGTGAGCGTCTGCTCGAGTATCTTGTTCTCCTCGCTCTGGCGCAGCTTGTTCTGCTCGCAAAGCTCGGCGGCAAGCGCCTGTGCGCGTACCGGATCCTTCGTCAGGAACAGCTCTGCTGCCAGTTCGGCCTTGCCCATGCGGCCCGCCGCGTTGATGCGCGGTGCAAGCACATAGCTGATGGTCGAGGAGGTCAGCCGCCTGTTCTTCATCCCCGCCTCACGCAGCAGCATTTCCAAACCGATATTCGCCGTCACGGACAGCTTTTTCAGTCCTTCCGCCACGATAATGCGGTTTTCACCGACAATCGGCATGACATCGGCCACCGTGCCGAGCGCTACAAGGTCGGCGTACCGGTCGAGCATGGAAAGCGTGTCGCCCTCGAGTGCGCAGATCAGCTTGAATGCCACACCGACACCCGCCAGGCTGGAAAACGGATAGGTATCGTCCGTCCGCTTGCAGTCCACGACCGCCTGCGCGTCCGGCAGGTTCTCGTGACACTCGTGGTGGTCGGTAATGACGACCTGCATGCCGAGCTCGCGTGCGACGGCAATCTCCTCGTTGGCTGTAATGCCCGAGTCCACCGTGATGAGCAGGCGCGTGCCCTGCTCATACAGCTGCTCCATCGCCGGACGCGTCAGACCGTAGCCGTCCGTCAGACGATTGGGAATGTAATATTCACATTTTGCGCCCTTGCTGCGCAGATAATCCACCAGTGTGCACGTTGCCGTGATGCCGTCCACGTCGTAATCACCGTAGACCACCATTTTCTCTCCGCGATTTATTACGTCGCGGATGACCTCGACTGCCTTATCCATATCGGTCAAACCGAACGGATCATGCAGTCCTCGCACATCGCAGCTCAGGTAATCCGCCGCAGCCTGCGGTGTGTCGATGCCGCGCGCCGACAGCACCGCCGCCGTCAGCGGTGTATAGCCGGTCTCCCGCGACAGCACCCGCACCCGCTCGGTATCCGGCGAGGCGATCACCCATCGCTTTGCTCTCATATTGAACGATCCCTTCCTGAGTCACGGCAGCAGCACGCCTTCCGGCTCCTGCGTATAGTAACTCCGATTTTATATTATCACTATTATACCAAAACACACCCAAAATCACAACATCTTTATCAAACACAGAAAAAACAGGTGTCTCGCTAAGAAACACCTGTTTTATTACACATTTCGACTTTATTTATCTCGTTTTCCGCCGTTTTTGCGGGCGAGAATCGGGCCGAGATACTGTCCGGTATACGAACCCTCGCACTGTGCAACCTCCTCCGGCGTACCGCAAACGACCAGTCGACCGCCGCCGTCGCCGCCCTCAGGACCGAGGTCGAGGATATAGTCCGCAGTCTTGATGACATCCAGATTGTGCTCGATGACAACAACCGTGTTGCCTGCGTCCACCAGCTTCTGCAAAACATCCACAAGCCTGTGGACATCTGCAACATGCAGACCGGTGGTCGGCTCATCGAGGATATAGATGGTCTTGCCGGTCGAGCGTTTGGACAGCTCGGTCGCCAGCTTGGCGCGCTGCGCTTCACCGCCGGAGAGCGTTGTGGAGGACTGCCCCAGCTTAACGTAGCCCAGACCGACCTCGCGCATGGTCTCCAGACGGCGTGCGATTTTCGGCACGTTGGCGAAGAACTCACACGCTTCATCCACCGTCATATCCAGCACTTCGTAGATGTTTTTGCCCTTGTAGCGCACCTCGAGCGTCTCCTTGTTGTAGCGGCGGCCCTTGCACACGTCACACGGCACATAAACATCCGGCAGGAAGTGCATTTCGATTTTGAGCAGGCCGTCACCCGAGCAGGCCTCACAGCGGCCGCCCTTGACATTGAAGGAAAAACGGCTTGCGTTGTAGCCGCGCGCCTTTGCGTCCGCCGTTTTGGCAAACAGGTCGCGGATGTCGTTGAACACCCCCGTGTAGGTCGCCGGATTGGAACGCGGCGTACGTCCGATCGGCGACTGGTCAATGTCGATGACCTTGTCGAGATTCTCGATGCCGATGAATTCGTCATGCGCACCGGCACGAGTCTTCGCGCCGTTCAGCTCCGCTGCCAGCTTTTTGTACAGGATTTCGTTGACGAACGAGGACTTGCCCGAACCCGAAACACCGGTCACACAGGTGAGCGTGCCAAGCGGAATGGTAAAGTCCGTATGCTTGAGGTTGTTTACTGCACAGCCCTTGACCGTGATGCTCTTGCCGCTGCCCTTGCGCCGAATTTCGGGCACCGGAATGAATTTTCTGCCCGAAAGATACTGTCCGGTGATGGATTTGTCGCTTTTGAGCAGCTCGTCTATCGTGCCCTCGAACACGACCTCGCCGCCGTTGCGTCCCGCCCCCGGACCGATGTCCACGATGTGGTCAGCTGCAAACATGGTGTCCTCGTCGTGCTCGACCACGATGAGCGTGTTGCCGAGGTCACGCAGCCGCTTGAGAGTCGCAAGCAGCTTGTCGTTGTCGCGCTGGTGCAGACCGATGGACGGCTCGTCGAGGATATACAGCACGCCCATCAGCGATGAGCCAATCTGCGTTGCCAGCCGGATACGCTGACTCTCGCCGCCGGACAGCGTGCCGGACGAGCGCGAAAGTGTCAGATATTCCAGGCCGACCGACTGCAGAAAGCCGAGACGGTCCATAATCTCCTTGATTACTCTGTCACCGATTTTATGCTGCATTTCGGTCAGTTTGAGCGTGTGAAGGAACTCCATCGCCTTGACGACCGACTTTTCCGCGAACTCTGCGATATTCAGTCCGCCGAGCGTGACCGCCAGCACCTCCGGGCGCAGACGGCGGCCGTGGCATGCCGGGCACGGACTTTCGCTCATCACTTCTTCAATCTCGCCGCGCGACCACTCGCTGTTGGTTTCGCGGTAGCGGCGTTCCAGATTCGGGATGATACCCTCGAACGGCTGGCGCATCACGCCGCCCGAAATGCGGCTGACCGACAGCTCGAGCGGCTCGTCGCCCGTGCCGTACAGCAGCTCGTCGAGCGCCTGCTCGGAGAACTCCTCGATGGGCGTTTCCAGCGTAAAACCGTGCTTTTTGCCGAGTGCGTTGTAGTACATCGCCGCGATGCTGCCCGTGTCGGCGTTCCCCCAGCCGGAGGCGCGGATAGCGCCCTGCTTGATCGAAAGATGGCGGTTCGGAATGACGCGGTCCGGGTCAACGCGCTTCTGGATGCCCAGACCGCTGCACATCGGGCACGCGCCATACGGGTTGTTGAACGAGAACATCCGCGGCGTGAGCTCCTCGATGGAAATGCCGCAGTCGTCGCAGGCATAGTTCTGCGAGAACGTGAGCGGTTCACCGCCGATAACATCCGCGATGACAAGGCCGCCGGACAGCGCCGAGGCGGTTTCGACCGAATCCGTGATGCGCCCGCGGGCATCCGGACGGATGACAACACGGTCAACGACGATCTCGATGTTGTGCTTTTTCGTCTTTGCCAGCTTAAATTCTTCGGACAGGTCGTGAATCTCGCCGTCCACGCGCACGCGGACATAGCCCTGCTTGCGGGCGTCCTCAAATACCTTGTTGTGCTCACCCTTCTTGCCTCGGATGACCGGCGCGAGCAGCTGCACGCGCGTTTTTTCCTCGAGCGCCATCAGCCGGTCAATAATCTGGTCGATGGTCTGCTGGTGGATCTCCTTGCCGCATTTCGGGCAGTGCGGCGTGCCGATGCGCGCCCACAGCAGGCGCATATAGTCGTAGATCTCAGTGACAGTGCCGACCGTCGAACGCGGGTTCTGCGAGGTGGTCTTCTGGTCGATAGAGATGGCCGGCGAAAGACCATCGATGTAGTCCACATCCGGCTTGTCCATCTGGCCCAGAAACTGCCGCGCATAGCTCGACAGCGACTCGACGTAGCGGCGCTGGCCCTCGGCATAGATGGTGTCGAACGCCAGCGACGATTTGCCCGAGCCGGACAGGCCGGTCAGAACCACCAGCTTGTCGCGCGGTATCTTGATGTCGATGTTTTTCAGGTTGTGCTCTCGGGCACCTTTAACGTGAATGTATTCCTGCATTGTTCTTCCTTTATCATCAAATTTAATTAAAAGTGTTGTTATTTTGCCAAATATCCTTTTTTATCATCGGAATGCCACACGTTATATACACGACCTTGTCCAGCCTGTGCTGTGGCTATCAAATCACCTTGCGAATTGTACCATCTATATACCTTGAAGCGATGACTATCTTTTTTCGCATTATAATTCAAACTCTTCTCCACTTCATTAGGATACCCCAGTTTAGTATAGCCTATATATTCTTCATTCATTCCCACATATGGATAATCAGCCTCTGATGCGTTACGCCGTTCTTCTTCCTTTTCTTTCTCCGCCTTTGTTTCATAATTTGTTCGATAAATATATGTTTTCTTACCATTTTTCAGCAACCAATCCTGCTCATCAGGACTTATCGTATACTCTTCACTCCCCACTCGTACCCTGGCATCAATACACACTTTACTTGGCCACCGAGATAGCGCCTCTTCATCAGCCTCTACCTCGCTTAGAAATTGATAAATTTCTTCTTTAGATATTTCATCTTGAACGGTAACATTAACCGTATACGTTTGATCTATCCATGCACCTTGAAACATTCTTGTCGTATGATTTATTTCAGTTTCAGTCGCAGCAATATTATATTCATCACTTGCTTGCGTTACTGTTTGTTCGACCGTTTGAGCATTACATCGGATTCTTGCCAATAAACCTATAATAATGCAAATACAAAGTATTATAATAGCTAATAATGCTTTTTTAGTTTACTTTTCATTTTTAGCCTTCCTCCAGCGCCTTTATCTGATCACGGAGCTGTGCCGCGATCTCAAACTCGAGCATCTTCGCGGCTTCCTTCATCTGGCGAGTCAGGCGGGCGATCTCCTGCTGTTTTTCGCCCTTGCTACGCAGCTTTTTCTTGCTGCTCGAGGGCACATTCGAGGTGATCTCGATAACATCCTGCACCTTTTTATGCACAGACCTGGGGATAATTCCGTGTGTCTTATTGAACGCATCCTGCAGCGCACGACGTCGCTCAGTCTCGTCCATCGCGCGCTTCATTGAGGGCGTAATGCTGTCTGCGTACAGCACGACCATGCCGTGCTCATTTCGCGCAGCGCGGCCGATGGTCTGGATGAGCGAGGTCTCCGAGCGGAGAAATCCCTCCTTGTCCGCATCGAGGATGGCAACCAGCGATACCTCGGGAATATCGAGTCCCTCACGCAGCAGGTTGATTCCGACAAGCACATCGTACACGCCGAGACGCAGATCACGCACCAGCTCCTGCCGCTCGATGGTCTTAACATCGTGGTGCATGTAGCGCACCTTGATGCCTGCGGTTTCAAGGTAATCGGTCAAATCCTCGGCCATTTTCTTGGTGAGCGTGGTGACCAGAACCCGTTCTCCCTTGGCTGTGCGGGCGTTGATTTCGCCAATGAGATCGTCGATCTGGCCATCAACCGGACGGACAACAACCTCCGGATCAAGCAGACCGGTCGGACGGATGACCTGCTCGACCACCTGCCCCGAGCGCGACAGCTCGTACTCGGCAGGCGTTGCGGAAACATACACAATCTGGTTCAGACGGTCGTTAAACTCGTCAAAATTGAGCGGGCGGTTGTCATACGCGCTCGGCAGGCGGAAGCCGTTTTCCACCAGACTTTCCTTGCGGGCGCGGTCGCCGTGATACATGGCGCGCACCTGCGGGAGCGTGACGTGGCTCTCGTCCACGATAAGCAGAAAATCCTTCGGGAAATAGTCGATAAGCGTGTACGGCGCACTTCCCGGCGCACGCCGCGACAGCACGCGCGAATAGTTCTCGACGCCCGAGCAGAAACCGATCTCCTGCAGCATTTCAATGTCGTAGCGGGTGCGCTGCGCGATGCGCTGTGCCTCGATCAGCTTGCCGTTTTCCTCGAAGTATTTTACGCGCTGTTCCAGTTCTTCTTCGAGGTCCTTGATGGCTTCCTCCAGCTTTTCCTTGGGCGTGACGTAGTGGCTCGCCGGAAAAACAGCAATATGCCCCAGTTCACCGAGAGAAACGCCGGTCAGCGGGTTAATACGGCTGATGCGGTCCACCTCATCACCGAAAAACTCGATACGGACAACATCCTCATCCGAGTATACCGGCCAGATCTCCACCGTGTCACCGCGCACGCGGAAGCGGTTGCGCTCGAACGCAATGTCGTTGCGCTCATACTGAATGTCTATCAGTCGGCGGATGAGCTCCTCGCGGCTCATCTCCATGCCCGGACGGATGGAAATCACCATGCTTTTGTAGTCGATCGGATCGCCGAGTGAGTAAATGCACGACACGGACGACACAATGATCACATCGCGCCGTTCGCTCAGCGCCGAGGTCGCAGAGTGGCGCAGGCGGTCAATTTCATCATTGATGGCGGAATCCTTCTCAATATAGGTGTCGGTCGAGGCGATATACGCCTCCGGCTGATAGTAATCGTAGTAGGATACGAAATATTCTACCGCATTCTCGGGAAAAAATTCGCGCAGCTCGGTGCAGAGCTGTGCGGCCAGCGTTTTATTGTGCGCGAGCACCAGCGTCGGACGCTGGGTCTGCTCGATGATGTTCGCCATGGTGAACGTCTTGCCCGAGCCGGTAACGCCCATCAGCGTCTGCTCGGTCAGACCGTTGTTGATGCCCTCCACCAGTTTGGCCACCGCCTCCGGCTGATCGCCTGCCATTTGGTAGGGGCTGTGTATCTTAAATTCCGGCACAGAGCGTACCTCCTTTTTTGCCACTCAGTATCTTTTTCGCAAGCTTCCGCTTCTTAATCGACCGATAGATGTGAAATTGCTGCGTGCCACAACGCAGTGATCGACCAGCTCCAACCCCAGTTCGGAGAGCGTGCGCTGCAGACGGTCAGTCATATCAAAATCCTCCTGCGAGGGTGTCGGCGTGCCGTTCGGATGATTATGCGCCAGCGCAACGCCTGCCGCACCGGCCATCAAGGCGCCGCGGGCAATCTTGTAGCTGTCCACCTGCACCCGCGCATGTCCGCCGCGTGCGATCTCCTCGCACTTGAGCACACGTCCCGCGCCATCCACATAGGCGGCCAGCAGCACTTCCTCCCGCTCGGCGCACAGCTGCGGCACGAAATACGCGCCGATGCGGTCATAGGTGTTCAGTTTATCGGTAAACTGCTCCATTTTCGCCACATCCGCCTGATAACGGTGAAACAGGGCAAAGCACAGGTGCAGCAGCTCCGCCGAGCGCGGACCGACGCCTTCGACCGTCTGCAGCTCGTCCTCGGTTGCCTCGAGCACCGCATGCAGTGAACCAAACCGCTGCATCAGCCGGTGTGCTGTCGGGTTGGTGTCGCCCTGCCGTACCGCAAAATACAGCAGCATCTCCAGCACCTCGTGGTCACTGAAGATCTCCAGTCCGAACCGGCGGAATTTGTCCAGCATGCGCTGGCGGTGACCCATATGCGGGTTGTCCGGCATCTGTATTCCCTCCCCCTGTGCAAAATTGAGAATGGAGAATTGAAAATTGAAGATTGAAAGCAGTATCGCGCTCTGCGCGATTGTTTAATACGCCGCTTCGCGGCGTTTCCTTAATTCTCCATTATCCATTCTCAATTCTCCATTAAAAATGAATCTTCTCCACAGCCTGATTGAGCGCTCTGGTTACCAGCGGACTGTCCTTAATCTCCGGGAACGGAACGGTCGGCTGCGGTGCGCCGTCATGCGGACGCAGGCTCTTGCCCATCCAGAGGACATCGCGCCACTGACCGAATTTATACATGCTTTCCTGATATGCGCCCGAGATGATAAAGCCCATGGCTTTATGGAACTTCATCGACCGCTCATTCGGTGAAGTGATGCCGACGTAGATATTATAGTATCCCTGCATCGCCAGCAGTTCAAACAGCGCGGCGTAAATCGCACCGGCGATACCGTGGCGGTGCTGCTCCTGTGCAACGTAGATGGACGTTTCGACCGACCACTGATAGGCAGCGCGGGTACGGTGCGGCGCAGCATAGCCATAGCCGACAACCTCGCCGTCAATGCGGCAGACCAGCCACGGCAGCTTTTGGGTATAGGTGCGCCACCGGCGGGTAAACTCCTCTATCGAAGGAGCATCGTACTCGCTCGACACAGTGGTTTGAACAACATACGGCGCATACAGCGCAAGCATCTCGGCAATATCTTCTTCCTCTGCAGGACGCAGAACAACTTCCGGCATGATTTTTTCCTCGTTTCGACATAATCTCGATATAAGTATACCGCATTCATTTTTTATGTTCAATAGGAGATTATCAAAAAATCGCACATTTGTTCGCCTTGTATCTGCTGATTTTTTTACAGTATAATTCTTGCCGTTCTATATAATATTCTTTGTCATTTCAGCCGATTGCATTTTGCCCTGCCGAGTAGTATACTATGAAAAGCACTGACGAAAACGGCGTTTCGCCCTGCCGTGGAAGAGAAGGAGGCATCGCGCATATGGTTCGCTACGGTTTTATCCATACCAAAGAGGATATCAAATTTCTGGTCCTGTTCGCCATGGATCTGCTGCCATTTCCGGTCAGCTTCAGCACCATTGTGGACTTAACGACCTGGTGTGACGAAGGCTTTGGCTACTTCGAGCTGAGCGAGGCTTTCTACGAGATGGTCCCGACCGGGCACATCGAGGAGATACCCGACGAAGGAGAAACCCTGTACGCCATCACCGAAAAGGGACGCGAGGCTACCCGCATTTTCGAGAAGCAGCTTCCCTATCCGGTCCGCGAAGCCGCACAGCGCTCTGCGCTGCGTGTCGTCCGTCAGATCCGGCGCGACGCCGGCATCCACACCGCCGTCACCGAGCACGGCCCGAACGACCTGACCGTCCGCATGGAAATGGAGCAGGTGTTCGCAGTGGAAATGAACGTCGTCAGTCACGGACAGGCTGCCATGCTCGAGCGTACCTTTAAGGAAAACGCCGAGGCCGTCTATCAAACATTGCTCACCGCAATGACAAAAAACTACGCAAACGAGAAAGAAGCGCAAAAACCTTGAAACACATGAAGCAACTCGGTGTGCTGCTTGCCTGCTGTGTCGGCGGCTCACTGCTCTCCCTTTTACTCCGCGGTCTGCTGCCCGGCAACGTGCTCGGTCTGACCCTGCTGCTCGCCCTGCTCATCTTCGGTGCGGTTCGTCTGCACCATGTAGAGAGCGTAGCGGATTTTCTGCTGCAGAACATGGCATTTTTCTTTCTGCCCGCCATGCTGGGCGTGCTGGAAATCTGGAACGACATCAAAAGCGAAGCACTTGCCATCCTTGCCGTCTGCCTGCTGACCACGCTGTGTACTGCCGCTGCTACCGCACTGACCGTACATATCGTGTTCCGTCTGCAGCACCGTGAAACCGAGGAGGCGTTCGACCATGACTGATCTTCTCTCCTCCTCGCAGTTCTGGCTGCTGGTTTCCATCGGTTTTTATGCGCTTGGCGTAGAGATTCAAAAGAAAACCGGTTCTGCGGTCTGCAATCCGCTGCTGATTGCCTCGATTCTGGTCGGTGCGCTGCTGATCGCAACCGGCACCCCCTATCAGACCTATGAGGAATCCGGCAAGCTGATCTCGTTCTTCCTGACACCGGCAACGGTAGCGCTTGCGATCCCGATTTACCGCAAGCTGGATGTACTGCTGAAAAACCTGCTGCCCATCCTGCTCGGCGCGTTCGTCGGCTCGATGGTATCCATCGGCAGCGTGCTGCTCTTCAGCCACCTGTTCGGTCTGAGCGAAAGCACGACGCTTTCTCTCGTGCCGAAATCGGTAACAACTCCGATTGCAGTCGCGGTAGCCGAAATGCTCGGCGGCGTAACCTCCATCACCGCGATTGCGGTTGTCGTCACCGGCATCATCGGCGCGATCATCCTGCCGACCTTCCTCAAGTGCATCGGCGTGCGCAATCCGGTGCAGATGGGCCTGTCTATCGGCACGGCAGCTCACGCAGTCGGTACCTCGCGCGCCATTGAGCTGGGTGAGACCGAAGGCGCAATTTCCGGTCTGGCGATCGGCGTTGCCGGTCTGCTGACGGCACTTATCGTGTCGATTGGCTCGGCAATTCTGCTATAATTGAAAATTGAGAATGGAGAATGTCGCTATCCTTGCGCGATACCCTAATTCTCCATTATCCATTCTCCATTCTCCATTCACAAAACCACCTTTCCCCTGCATAAAATGCAGGAAGAAAGGTGGTTTTTCTATGGTGATCCATGTTGTTCGGCCGGGTGATTCGCTGTACCGCATTGCGCAGCTGCACAGTATTCCCCTGCCGTTCCTCATCCAGCAGAACGAGCTGCACGAGCCGTACCGCTTAACGCCCGGGCAGACCATTGTCGTTCCGCAACCGGAAAAAACGTACATCGTCCGCCGCGGCGACACGCTCGGCAGCATTGCCGCGCAGAACAGCACAACCGTGATGCAGCTGTGGCAGAACAATCCGCAGCTTGGCGGCACCGACCGCATTCAGCCGGGGCAGATGCTTGTACTCAGCTATGGAAATAAGCTGGGACGCTTTGCGGTGAACGGCTACGCCTATCCGAGCATCGACCTGCGCGTTCTGCGCCGGACACTGCCCTATCTGACGTACTTATCCGTATTTTCCGTCGGTTTTGACAACGCCGGACGCATTTTACCGTTCTCCGCCGAGCTGCTCGTGCGCATGGCGCGGCAGTATCAGGTAAAGCCTTTGCTCGTTCTGACAACACTCGGCGAGGACGGGCAGTTCTCCGGCGAACGCGCCCACCGGCTGCTGAACACCCCGACGGCTCGCGCGGCGCTGATCGAAAATCTGGCACAGGTGCTTGCCATGCAGGGCTTCGCCGGTGTGGACATCGACTTTGAGTATGTGCCGCCGGAGGACGCGGACGCATATGCCGCGTTTGTCCGCTCGGTCCGCGAGCGGCTCTCGCCTGCCGGATACACGGTCTTCGCGGCACTCGCGCCTAAAACCTCCGCCGCGCAGCAAGGTCTTCTGTATGAGGCACACGACTATGCCGCGCTCGGCTCTGCGGCGGACCGTGCCCTGCTGATGACCTATGAATGGGGTTACACGCTGTCCGCTCCGATGGCGGTCGCGCCGATTAACAAGGTAGCGCAGGTCGTGCGGTTTGCCGTGTCGCAGGTGCCGTCGGATAAGCTATTCATGGGCATCCCGAACTACGGCTATGACTGGGCGCTGCCCTATGTGCAGGGACAGTCGCGCGCCCGCAGTCTGGGCAACGTGCAGGCCGTCGAGCAGGCGATTCAGGTCGGTGCGCCGATTCATTATGATGACACGGCACAGTCTCCGCACTACAACTACTGGCGCGACCGTGCCGAGCACGAGGTCTGGTTTGAGGATGCGCGTTCTATCCGTGCCAAGCTGGCGCTTGCCGGAGAATATCAGCTGGCAGGCGTCAGCATCTGGAATATCATGCGGTATTTTCCGCAGCTGTGGCTCGTGCTGAACAGCCTGTACGACATCGAAAAGCTTGGATAAAATTCACCAAACCGACCGAATTTCCCCTGTTTCGGTCGGTTTTTTCCGTGTTTCGGCAGTTTCTCCTCGGATTTCCATTGCAAAACGGTTACAAAACCCGCTATCATACGGTGCATGGGAATTTCCCGCAAAATCCAAGGAGGTATCTACCTATGAAGTTCAAGAGACTCGTGCCGCTGGCACTTGCGCTTGTCATCGCATCCACCACTGCTGCAGAAGCTGCACATCTGCAGCAGAACCGCTTTTCGTTCGTCGTGCGTCCGAATTACACGCAGACGGTCAGCCGTCCTTCTGCGAGCAAGCCCTCACAAAGCACCGCCGCGAACAGCAGCTACGCCGCGCAGGTGGTCTCGCTGGTAAACGCCGAGCGTGCCAGACAGGGACTTCCCGCGCTGACCATCAGCACCACGGTGCAGCAGGCGGCGCAGACCCGCGCCGGAGAACTGCAAACCAGCTTTTCGCACACGCGCCCGAGCGGCGCATCCTGCTTTACCGCGCTGACCGAGGCCGGCGTTTCCTACGCGCGTGCCGGCGAAAACATCGCCTATGGTCAGAGCACGCCGGAGGCTGTTGTGCAGTCGTGGATGAACTCGTCCGGCCACCGCGCGAATATTCTCAGCAGCAGCTTCACCACAATCGGCGTCGGCTGTACCGTTGTGAACGGAACCGCATACTGGGTACAGCTTTTCACCGCATAATGGACTTTTTCAACAAACAAAACAGACCGCATTTGCGGTCTGTTTTGCTCTATCCTGCCGTTTATCACGAGAGCGAATACACCTCGCCGTTGATGGTGACGGACTGCACATTATCCAGATCAAACGCACGCGCGAGCACGGCAATCTCGGTGTCGATACGGTCGGTATCCTCGGTGGAATTGAAACCGTAGGTATACAGAGTACGGTCAATATCCGCATTTTCGTCCAGAATAACGTACTCCGAGCCGTCCCTCAGCTGCACGCTCAGCTTATCGACCTCGTCCACCGTGCAGTGCATATCCGCATTACGGATGCGGATGCCGATCTGCGACAGGGTCACATCGCCGTCTGCGCTCGTCAGGTACGGCATCTGCTGAAATTCCGGCAGATCGACCGCCAGAACCGTCTTTGCGGTACCCGCTCCGTCCGCACGCACGGTCGTTTTACCCGGCTCGAGCGCTTCCAGACGGAGCAGCTCTCCCTGCCTGTAATCGCTCGAAATCGCAAACGCACCTTCTAAATAGTAGTCGTTGTCGGTCGAACGCGCGGTATCGAGATAAAATTCACTGCCGCAGAAGCCGCTGTCGCCGTACATGACCTCGAAATCAAGCTGTCCCTCCTCGGCATAGCACGAGGACAGCGTGGACCATGTGATGTCTGGCTTGTTCTGATAGCTGTCGATCAGGTGCGCCAGCGTGAACGGCTTTACGCCGTCCTGCTTTTTATTCGTAAGATGCAGGCTGATCACGCCCGTGCCCGCGCTTTCGTCAAACAGCACTGACTCCACCGACAGACGGTAATGCTCGTTCTCGTCGGTCAACTTGGCATTGTCCGCCGTCTGCACATACCCTTCGAGATTCGCGTCTCCGCCATTCGGAAACAGCAGTGGAAACCAGCTCTGTGCATTCGCGGCAAATGCGGTTCCGCCGATGCACAGCGCGGCAGCCAGTCCGGCGCAGACGATTTTCTTTGCTGAGAAACGGCGTACCGGCTTGCTTTCTCGCTCGGGCAGGCTGTCCAGCGCCCTGCGGACACTGCGGTCAAATTCTTCGGTCATTTTCAGGAAATCATTATGGTTCATCATGCGAAGCACGCTCCTTTCAAGTCCTTGCGCAAATGCTCTCTTGCCGCTCGGAGACGAGTCTTGACCGTGTTTTCCGGTATGCCGAGCATTCCGGCAATCTCACGGGTCTTAAAGCCCTCTAAGTAGTACAGCTCCACCGGCAGGCGCAGCTTTTCCTCCAGTGCGGTGATGGCGGCATACAGGTCGCTGTGATCATCAGCCACAGGCGCCGGTATCGCCTCTGCAGCAGCCGCATCATACGGCGCAAGCCGCTGCTGACGGCGCAATATCGTGCTGCACTCGTTGATGAGTATACGAACCAGCCACGTTTTGAAATACCGTGTGCTGCGCAGCGAATCCAGCTGCTCCCACGCCCGCAGGATTGCCTGCTGCGCCGCGTCAGCACAGTCATGCTCGCTGCGGAGCATGGTTTTCGCTACGCGGTACAGCGTAGGCTCGGCTGCCAGCACCGCGGAGGTAAATTGCTCTCTATCCATCATAAGCGAATTCTCCTTTCCGAAAGCGTCCGGACAACGCAGACAGGTTTCGTCAAAAGCGCTTCCTGTCTGCTACTTTCATCTATTAGACGGTTCGGTGCGGCAAATGGTTTTGTGAAAGGGAAAATTTTTCGTACTTGCATTTTGCATTATCTATTATACAGTACAAGCGCACAGAATGAAATCGGTGCAAAGATTCAAAGCGTATTTCCCCATCGTATCGCACAATACAAATGAATAAAGGAAGAATGCTGAATCTCCACGTTCATTTTCCATCCTCCATTCTCCATTCCTGAACCGATAGACAAAAGTCTCCCGCCATGGTATACTGTCCTTATCTGGTATAGTTAAGGCAACACCGCACAATTAAAGCTACGGCGCTTTGCGGAAATTTGTGTCCTGACTTTGTTGCGATTTCACAGTAATACATTAAGTATTACTGCAAAACCGCGCCTCGTTAGTACACAAAATTTGCTCGCAAATCGCTCTTGTTCAATTATGCGGTATTGCCTTAATTCGAGTCGAAGATCGAGTTACTTATTGATAACTATTATCAAATAAAAAATATTATTTATTTTTAAAAAAACCTATTGACATTTTGGCACAACACGGTTATACTAAAGTTGTTCCAAGGAGAGAAAGGAAGGAACGATTTGAGAATCACACATGAAGCGGATTATGCAATTCGTGTGACCTATTGTCTGGCACTTGCAGGCGAAAAGCAGTGCGCGAAGGATATTTCCGAGGCAACCGGCGTAACACTCCGGTTTGCACTTAAAATTCTCCGCAAGCTGACGCAGTCCGGTATTACAAAATCCTATAAGGGCGTTGCCGGCGGCTATGAGCTGAACCACTCCCCATCGGAGATCAGTCTCGGCGCGATCATCGAATGCATCGATGGTCCGATTGCTATCAATCACTGCCTTGCAAATGAGTTCCAGTGCACACACATGGGTACCCAGAATGAATGTGATTTTCATCGCGTGTTCTCGGAGATCAACCGATCTCTGCGCGATCAGCTTTGTTCGATAACAATGGATCGTTTCCTGCCCCCTCAAAAATAAATTTGTTCAACGATACAGGAGGAAAAAAATCATGAAAAAGTTTGTTTGTTCCGTATGTGGTTATGTATATGAAGGCGAAGCAGCTCCGGCAGAGTGCCCGATCTGCCACGCACCGGCAGAGAAGTTCAAGGAGCAGGCTGGCGAAAAGACCTGGGCAGCTGAGCACGTTGTAGGCGTTGCACAGGGTGCTCCGGAGGACATCATGGCTGACCTGCGTGCTAACTTTGAGGGCGAGTGCTCCGAGGTTGGTATGTATCTGGCAATGGCTCGCGTTGCACACCGCGAGGGCTATCCGGAAATCGGCCTGTACTGGGAGAAGGCTGCATTCGAGGAAGCAGAGCACGCTGCTAAGTTCGCAGAGCTGCTTGGCGAGGTTGTAACCGACTCCACCGAGAAGAACCTGCAGATGCGTGTAGACGCTGAGAACGGCGCAACCGCTGGCAAGTTTGATCTGGCAAAGCGCGCTAAGGCTCTGAACCTCGATGCTATCCATGACACCGTACATGAGATGGCACGCGACGAGGCTCGCCACGGCAAGGCTTTCGAGGGCCTGCTGAAGCGTTACTTCAACAAGTAATTGAGACTATTCAGAGGGCAGGCAGAAATGCCTGCCCTCTTTTTTCAGAAACCGATAAACAGCAGCCTGTCCGCTCTTGGAACGGACAGGCTGCTGTTTTATTTGTGTTTTTCACTTTTGCATTGCACGGGACAGCCGGAGCAGTGTCCGGAACAGCCGGACGGATGCTTTTTCATCGAACGGAGCGCGGCAAACAGCGCGATACCGATCAATGCCAGAATCAAAATGGTGGGAAGATTCATATACCGTGCCTCCTTATGCCAGACCAAATGCAAGACCGATACAGCGGACGGCAAAGGCAATGAGCCATGCAATCACGCATTGGGTCAGCGCAGTCGTGATGGCAGCCCGTGTGCTGCCCATCTCACGCTTTACGGTGGCAATTGCCGCAACACAGGGGGTGTAGAGCAGCACGAATACCAGAAATACGACCGCGGTAAACGGCGTAAACAGGGTGCCGATGCTGGATACCTCACCGCCAAGCAGCAGGGTCAGCGTGGATACAACGCTTTCCTTTGCGGTAAAGCCGGTAATCAGGGCGGTGGACACACGCCAGTCCGCAAAGCCGAGCGGTGCGAACAGCGGTGCAAAAATGCTGCCCAGCGCAGCCAGCAGGCTGCTTTCCGGCATAGACACCACATTAAAGCGTGCATCGAAGGTCTGCAGGAACCAGATTACGATAGAAGCGGCAAAGATAATGGTAAATGCCTTCTGGATAAAGCCCTTTGCCTTTTCCCAGATAAGGTGCACAACACTTTTGGCACTGGGCAGACGGTAATTCGGCAGCTCCATAACGAACGGAACCGGTTCGCCCTTGAAGCGGGAGACCTTCAAAATGACCGCATACAGGATGCCGCAGAGAATGCCGAACAGATACAGGCCTATCATAGCAAGCGCACGATACCGCCTGGGGAAAAAGGCGCTGATCATCATGGTGTAGATGGGCAGCTTGGCCGAGCAGCTCATAAACGGAGTAAGTAAAATCGTCATGCGGCGGTCACGCTCACTGGACAGTGTACGGGTAGCCATAATGGCCGGAACCGAGCAGCCGAAGCCGACCAGCATCGGCACAAAGCTGCGGCCGGACAGTCCCAGCTTGCGGAGCGGCCGGTCCATGATAAAGGCCACACGCGCCATATAGCCGGTGTCTTCCAGAATCGAGAGGAAGAAGAACAGCGTTACAATGGTCGGCAGGAAGCTGAGTACGCTGCCAACGCCGTTTGCGATGCCGTCTACAACGAGCGAGTGAACAACGGGGTTGATCTGCAGGGCGGATAACCCGGCATCCAGCCACGAAATGCAGGCATTGACCAGAACGGTCATGCCGTCGGACAGCCATGCGCCGATCCAGCTGAAGGTCATGATGAAGATCAGACCCATGATACCGGCAAAGCAAGGGATAGCGGTGTATTTGCCGGTCAGAAAGCGGTCGATCGCCATACTGCGTTTATGCTCTTTGCTCTCGTGCGGGCGGACGACTGTTGTGCTGCACAGGTTTTCCAGAAAGCTGAACCGCATGTTTGCCAGCGCCGCTTCGCGGTCCAGACCGGAATCCTTCTCCATGACGGATACGATCTGGTCAAAAGCGGAGCGATTGTCATCGGACAGCGCGAGTGCCTTTTCGATGAGCGGGTCCTTTTCGATCAGCTTGGTGGCGGCAAAGCGCACCGGCAGATCGGCTCGTTTGGCATTCGGCTCGATCATCAGGGCGGTTGCATGGATGCACCGGTGAACAGCGGCGACCGGATCGTTCTTGTCGCTGCTGTCCTGGCAGAAGTCGATGCCTCTGGGTGTTTCCTGATAGCGGGCGATGTGGATCGCGTGGTCGATCAGCTCATCAATGCCTTCGTTTTTTGCTGCCGAAATCGGCACTACCGGAATGCCGAGCGCCTGTTCAAGCTCATTTACATGGACGGTGCCGCCGTTCGCACGGACCTCGTCCATCATATTCAGCGCCAGCACCATCGGAATGCCCAGCTCCATCATCTGCATGGTCAGGTAGAGGTTTCGCTCAATGTTGGTCGCGTCTACAATATTGATGATGCCGTCCGGCTTGTTGTCCAGCAGAAAGCTGCGGGTTACGATCTCCTCGCTGGAATACGGTGACAGCGAATAGATGCCGGGCAGGTCGGTAACGGTTGCCTCCGGATGGCTGCGGATCGTGCCGTCCTTGCGGTCCACCGTAACACCGGGGAAGTTGCCGACATGCTGGTTGGCACCGGTCAGCTGATTGAACAGCGTCGTTTTGCCGCAGTTCTGATTGCCGGCAAGCGCAAATGTCAGTTTTTTATCGGCAGCCGCGGCTTTGGCATGCTCATAAATGTGGTAGTCCTTGGATTTTCTGAGCTCACCCATGCCGGGGTGCGCCGCAGGACGGTGGCGTACCTGTCCGGCGGAAGGCTTTTTTGTTCGCTGATACGGCGTGCCGACTTCGATCTTCCGCGCTTCATCCAGGCGCAGGGTCAATTCATAGCCGCGCAGCTCAAACTGCACCGGATCACCCATCGGAGCGACCTTCTGCAGCGTGACCTCGGTCTGCGGCGTCAGTCCCATATCGAGCAGGTGATGGCGTAAGGCTCCGCTTCCGCCTACTGCGGTGATTTTTGCACTTTCATGCGGTTTCAATTTATCCAATGTCATATCTATATCTCCTCGCGGCTTCGTGCCGTCGACAGTTTTGCTCTATACTCGTAGACTATTATTCTCCTATGAGTGGGAGTTGTCAATGTTTATTATACAGCAATCCTGCCGATTGTGCACACGCAACACACGGATGACATCGAGAATTACGAGGAACATAATGCCAACGGGGGCGGAAGTCAAGGGGCACCCTCGTCCATTGGAGCTTCGCCGGCGATATAGTGCCCCTTGCCCTTCGAGCCAGGTTGTTAATCAGGCATCCGATCCTCGAAGTAGATTGCCGGCTGGGCATGAATCATGCTCCAGTCCTGCCGGCGGCCGGTCCACTTTTTCGTGATGTCGATCATCGCCAGATACAGCATTTTGAAAAGGCTGTCATCGGTCGGTCTTACTATGTTCTTTATACTCTGTATCAGTATTACTTGTGGGCAATTTCTGCCCCATGCAAGGGGAAGAATCCTGCACGTCCATTGGGCAGGTATTGCCCTCTGGACGGGAAGAAATCTGCACCCTGTCCGGGATTTGCAGAAAGATACGGTTTGCCTGATTCCAGCCCTGACGGACGCGGGTGATCAGCCCGGCATTTTCCAGCTCCCGCAGGGCGGTTTTGACCGTCCGCTCACTCCGGTCAAGGTCATCCGCCATCTGCTTGATCGTATAGATCACATACACATTCCCATCCTCGGACACCCAGCCGCTTTTCTGGGAAAGCGTAGTGCGGTTGAGCAGCAGCCCATAAAGTAGCTTGGCGTTGATGGAATATTCGCCCGCCAGCATGAAGCGCGGCAAGGGAATGAACGGCGGCAATGTGGTGTTCAGTTTGAAATAGATTTTTCATCACATCCTCTCTGGTCTGGTGTGATACGGCTGCTATGGCGGTTTTCTGTCAGGTCCGCGAGGGGAGTACGCAGCTGTGCCACCCTTTTTTGCCCTCTTTGACTGATAATGCGGACAAATAACGACAACCGCCCGGAAACTCTGCTTGCAATCGTGGACGCAGCGGCGGCTAACTTTTTCTGCTCGGTGTAATCGACCTTGATGATGTACCCGTCAATCAGCATTTTCTGGGCATACGCGCCGAAGTTGCGGGTGCCAAGCTGGTTCATCTTGTGGCGAACCATGCTCAATTCCTGCTCATTCAGGCAGATTTCTTTGCGGATGGGTCGTGTGCGGTCTGGCATATTGAAACACTCCTTTCACAATACAACGGACATTTTTTCTCAAAAACTTGGTAGTGACGAAAAGAAAATTTTGAAGACAAGGACATTGGCGATTCGTTGCCCCTCACTTTACAACGGACATTTCTTCGTCGAAACGCAGGTATCGAAACGAAAGATTTTCAAAAAATATGCGCCCCTGCTTTTGCAAAAGCGGGAGCGCGTTGTATTTGCGGATATGAGATTTGAGAGAATAGCAAGTACATCCGGTGTCCGTACCCACCGGAAAAATGAGCGTTTCAGCCTTGCAGCCGATACGCCCATTTTGATTTTTGGGGAAGCCCCAAACCCTTGATTTTTAAGTTGTAGATACTTTCTGGGCTTTTCCGAAAAGCCCTTTCTTTTATTCGCTTTGACGATTATAATTATACTGTGATTTTATAAGCAGACGCAGA
>OHAG01000751.1_pt1 | contig 24488 bp, 19 predicted proteins | sample 1577081 | NCBI WGS metagenome assembly OHAG01 (sample SAMEA3541513, study PRJEB24748) | human gut metagenome | biome: human gut; feature: human-associated habitat; material: faeces | place: China | collected 2012
GTGGAAGTCGAACATGACACCATCCGCCAGACCGCAAATCGCCGGCCAATCAGCATCGGACGAATCATCGTGCATGGCCCACACCCGCATGCCGACGGACTTGGCCGAGCGCATGCCGACGAGCAGATCCTCGAATACGGTGCAGTCGGTCGGCTCGATGCCGAGCCTCGACGCGGCCAGCAGGTACACATCCGGCCTGTCCTTGCCGATATCGCCCGCATCGTCGACACTGACCACCTCGTCGAAATAATCGAAAATGCCGACATGCCTCATAGCCGGCTCTCGCAACATCGGTGGCAATGATGTAGCCACGGCCAGTTTCGCGCCGCTCGCCTTCAACGATTCCAGATATTCGCGCGCATACGGTTTGGCTTCAACCACCGTGGCGTACATGACACGTGCCATATGGTCCCACTCCTCCATCAACGCTTCGGGAGTGTCCGACAGGCCGAATCGTGCGATCGTGTATTCGGCGATCTGCCGGAACTGCATGGCGGCGACCTTCTGCATGTAGTCGCCCGGCACTTCGAATCCACGCTTGGCGAGAAAATCGACATCCACCTGGTCCCACACGCCCATGGAGTCGAGCAACGTGCCGTCAAGATCGAAAATGGCACCTTTACCTTGGTTGCTCACGTTTTCCTGCGTCATGTCAGCTCCTTTGATGGTCGTGTTTTTCGATTTTCTGTTTTGCGATTAATTTTGCGACTTGCCTGCGATTGCCGGTCACGGGTCAGTCAAGCACGGACGATTTGAGCAGTTCCTCGGCATGTTCCAGCGACGTCTCGCTTTCACTGCCGGAAAGCATGCGGGCGATTTCGTGCACACGCGCCTCTCCACGCACTTGATTGATGGTGGTGGCGATTGATCCGTCATCCGTTTCACCTTTGGCGACCACATACTGTTCGTCCGCCCAGGATGCGACCTGTGGTAGGTGCGTGACGACCAACACCTGCGCGGATTGGGCAAGCTTGGCCAATCGCGCGCCTAATTCCACAGCCGCCTTGCCGCCCACACCCGCATCGACTTCGTCGAAAATGAATGTCATCGGCGGCACGGTTCCTCCGGCCACGACATGCTTTTCGGCGGCGACCAGTTCAAGCGCGAGCATCAGACGGCTCAATTCGCCGCCGGACGCGCTTTTGCCCATCGGCAGCTGCGGGGAGCCGGGAAACGGGGTGAAGAGGAATTCGATGTCGTCCGCTCCGGTGGCGTCCAACTGTTCGCGTTCCGCCACGCGGATCTCCAGTTTCGAAGTGCCCATGGCCAGCGAATCAAGTTCCGCGGTGACTTTGGAAGCGAGTCCCTTCGCCGCGGCTCTACGCCGTTTGCTCACAGCCTGCGCGGCTTTTTTCGCAGCCTCAAGCAGTTGGGCACGTTCGGCTTCCAGCTGTTCGACCTTTTCCGGCGAGGCGTCCAAATCCTCCAAATCGTATACGGCCTTGTCCCTCCACGTGATCACGTCGGACAATTCCGGCCCCCACCGGCGGGTCAGCTCGTCCAACTCGTGGATGCGCCCGTTGATGGCATCCAGATCCTCCACGCTCGCCTCATTGTCCACTTCGCCGGACAGGCTGAACACCACGTCGGACAAATCGGTGCTGATGGAGTCGAGCCGGTCGGCGAGTTCGGAGAACACGCCTTCCACGTGAATGGCGCGCAATGCCTGCGAGGCACGGTCGATCAAATCGGCGGCGCTGGCCGATTCAACGTCATCCGCCACTTGCGAAGCGTCCAACGCACCCAATGCGCGGGTCACGCCTTCGGCGATTTCGGCGGCGTTTTCGATGCGGTCCCGCCGTGCGCGCAATTCGTCCATCTCCCCCGGCTGCGGGTCGACCCGGTTGATGCGTTCGATTGACTCACGCAGGTAATCCGCCTGCTGGCGCATGGACGATTCCTGGCTGCTGAGCCTTTCCAAACGCTCGTCCATTGCGCGCAGCGCGTTCCACGTCTTGCCGTAGGCGGCCAACGCCACTTCATCCCCCGCGTAGCGGTCCAGGAATTCACGCTGCCGCGAAACGGTCGCGATACGTAACTGGTCGGCCTGGCCGTGGATCGTCACCAATTCGGCGGCGACGGAAGCAAGCACGGAACGAGGCACGCTACGCCCCGACAACATGCTGCGGGATCGTCCGGAAGCCGGCACCTTGCGCGACAGGAACAGTTCGCCGTCCTCTGGCTCGAAGCCAGCCTCCCGTGCGGCGGCCACCGCGGCCGGCGACGAAGCGACTTCGAACACGCCCTGCGCCCACGCCTCCTGAGCGCCGACGGAAACACGGCCGCCGTCGGAGGGACCGCCGGAAATCAGTCGGATCGCACTGAGCAGCATCGATTTGCCGGCTCCCGTCTCGCCGGTGATCGCCGTCATACCGCCTGCCGGGGCGATCAGCGCGGAACGAATCGGACCGAGATTGTGGATCTCAAGCTCTTCCAGCATGCCCTGTCACTTCCCGCTTTCCGGTTTGCCGGTTCCCGGGAACGATTGCCCATGATGCGTGCCGCCGGTCTTGCGCGCCTGCTCGCGCCATCCGACGACGGGCAGGTCGAATTTGGTGACGAGACGGTTCGTGAACGGCACGCCGGACAGTCGCGCCAATCGCAAAGTGCATTTCGATTCGCGCACTTCGATGCGTGTGCCTTTCGGCAGGGCGCGCTGGCGGCGGCCGTCGCAGCAGATCCAACCGTCGGACGTGGAATCGTCAAGAATGTCGATGGCGAACGTGGAGCCGGAGCCGATGATGAGCGGACGTGCGAACAATGCGTGCGCGGCCAACGGCACCAATTGCAATGCCTTCACATTCGGCCACATGATCGGCCCGCCCGCGGAAAACGCGTAGGCGGTGGAACCGGTCGGCGTGGATACGATCACGCCATCGCAACCGAAGGAGCTCATCTCCACGTCGTCGACACGGATGGACAGTTCCACCATTTTGCCACGGTCGGCGCGTTCCAGCGTGATGTCGTTCAACGCCCAGTCCTCGATGGGTTCCGTCGCGCCCGGCAGCCATACGTCGACGTGGGCGATCATACGTTCGTCGATGGAATAGTCATGGTCGGCGATCCGGCGGATGGCCTCGCTCATCTGGAAGCTTTCAAATTCGGCAAGAAAGCCGACGTGGCCCAGGTTCACACCGAGAATGGGCACTTCGGTGGCATGCACCAGTTCGGCTGCGCGCAGGATGGTACCGTCTCCTCCGAGCACCACCACGATTTCCGTGTTCTTCGGCACGGCGGGCGTCCTGCTGCCGAACTCGGGCGCTTCGATATTGTCGATGATCGTCACTTCGAAATTGGCGCGTCTCAACTGCTCGACGGCTTCTTCGACCACCGTGCCGCTTTCACGCAGACGCGTATGCGTCACCACCACCGCATGTCGGGTACCGATCATCGCAAGCCCTTTCGTATAACGGGCGCCCCATGCGAGGTGCCACTACCCGCCAGTGTAGTCGAACAAATGAACGAATGACGGCAGCGGGTGTCCAGAACACGCCGCAGACGTCCGAAGAGTCCCACGGAGCCACCGCGGAACCGTCGAACGGTACGTCCATGGCCCATTCGTCACACTACCGTCTACAATAGCTCAAGGAAACGAAGACCGTTTATACAGACAAGGAGCGAGGAACAGCATGTCCAACCTCGTCTTCGACGAGTCCTCCTCCAATCGCGAGGCCTCACATGGCTATGCCTGGTGGTTCTCCGGGGACACGTTCGAGAAGGCCATGGCAGAGGAGCGCAAGCCGCGCAAACGCAGCCTGATGCACAAACTCACCACGCATCCCGGACGCCTGACCATCCTGTACTTCACGCTTCTGGGCGCGTTGTCCACGCTGCTCCTACTCACGCCCACCGCCACACCGAAAGACGAGCAAACGACATTCACCACCGCGTTCTTCACCGCGATCTCCGCGATTTCGACGTGTGGCATCTCCATCGTCAATTCGACGACGCATTGGTCCGCTTTCGGCCAGGCCGTGCTCATCTTCTCCGTGCAGATGGGCGGCTTGGGCGTCATGACGTTCGCTTCACTCATCGCCTTGGCCGTGAACCACCATCTCAAGGCCACGCAAAAGCTGCTGACGGCCAACGAGCTGGGCACCACGAAACTCGGCGAGATCAAGGGCGTGCTCACCGTGGTCATCGCCACCGCGTTCACCATCGAAGGCATCACGTTCGTGGCGCTGTTCCCCGGCCTGTACAAAGTCAATCATGGCAATGTGCGGCACACGCTGTGGGAATCGTTGTTCTTCGCGGTCATGGCATACAACAACGCCGGCTTCACCCCTGACGGCGCCGGCCTGCATGTCAACAATTGGGCTGTTGGCCTGCCTATCCTCGTCAGCGCGTTCTGCGGCACGCTCGGCTTCCCCGTCCTGCTTAACCTCATGCGCTCATGGCGCAACCATCGTCCGCCGAAGCGTTGGAGCCTGCATACCAAGCTCACGCTGACCACCACGTTCTGCATCGTGCTCGCCTCGTTCACCTGGTTCCTCCTCATGGAATGGAACAACAAACTGCTGTTCGCCACCGAAGGTGTGGAACCGCGGTTGTGGCATGCGATGGTGGCGGCCGTCATGCCCCGCAGCTCCGGCTTCGACCTGTCATGGATGCCGGGCGTAAGCGACGCGACGAAGGTGTTCCTGTCCATCGTCATGTTCATCGGCGGCGGCAGCACTTCGACCGCAGGCGGCATCCGCGTCACCACATTCGCCGTGATTCTGCTGACCTGCCGCGCCGCGTTCACCGGACGCCATGACGTCAACGCATTCCATCGTCGCATCCATTCGCAAGCCGTCATGACCGCTGTGGCCGTCACCACGTCATGTCTGATGCTTGTCACCGTGGTGTCCATGGCGTTGATGGCCATCACCGGCTGCTCGCTGAGCAACGCGCTGTTCGACACCTGCTCGGCGTTCGGTCTGGGAGGCTATTCGGTCGGCGTGGCCAGCGCTTCTAGTCCAGCGGTCCTGTACATTCTCGCCGCGACCATGTTCATCGGCAGGCTCGGTCCGCTTACCATCGCCTACGCGATCTCCAGGCCGCGCAATGTGGAGCCGGTCCGCTATCCCACCGAGCAGATCGTGGTCGGCTGAGCGGATTCGTCGATACGGTTTCTATACCCGCAACTTCCTATACTTGAATCCGGAACAGAACATCGAAAGGTACGCGAACAATCATGGCTAACAACACCAGAAGCGTTCTTGTGGTAGGACTCGGCCGTTTCGGCAGTTCCGTAGCCACCACATTGGATGCGATGGGACAGGATGTGCTCGCCGTCGACAAGGACGGCGAACTGGTGAACCGCTGGTCGTCGCAGATTCCCACCGTGCAGGCCGACATGACCGATGTGATGGCGTTGGAGCAGATCAACGTCTCCGATTTCGATACGGCGGTCGTTGCCATCGGCGACAGCGTCGAAGCGTCCGTCATCACCGCCGGCAATCTGTTGGACGCGGGCATCTCCGACATTTGGGCGAAGTCGGTGTCCAAGGAGCATGCGCGCATTCTGCAGCGTATCGGCGCACGGCACATCATCAACGCGGAGACCGATGCCGGCAAGCGCGTGGGGCACTTGGTGTCCGGCAACTATCTGGACTACATCGAGCTTGAAGGCGCGTACAGCGTGGTGAAGATCCACACTCCCCCGCATGTCGTCGGTTACTCCATCGAGGATGCGCGCGTGCATGAACGGTTCGGCATCACCGTGGTCGGTGTCAAATCGCCGGGCAAGGAATTCGAATACGGTTCGAAAGAGCTGATTATGCACCGTAACGACGAGCTCATCATCATGGGCAAGCAGGATCAGATCGACAAGTTTTTGAGGGGCTAGGCCCACGGAACATGCAAAAGGCCGGCGGTCCATATGGGATTTTTCATATGGGCTGCCGGCCTTTCATTTTTACGCTATCGATTGGCGGAGAACGGTTTACGCCACTGCATACAGCAGATACTCGATGTTGCCGTGCGTGCCTTCGATCGGTGAGACCGCCGTGGCGCGTACATCCAGTCCGTTGGCTTTCGCGCAGGCGGTGACGGTGTCGAGCGCCTGTTTGCGTAAGGTTTCGCTTTCCACGATGCCGTTTTTGCCGAGGTTGCCTTTGCCGACTTCGAACTGCGGTTTGACCAGCAGCACGACGTGTGCGCCGGGCGCGGCGATGCGCGCGATGACGGGAATCACGTATGTCAACGAGATGAATGACACGTCGGATACGATCATGCTTGGCCGGTACGGCAGATCATCCGCTTCGACGTCGCGGATGTTGACGCCGCTCATTTCGATGATGCGCTCGTTGCCTGCGATGCGCGGGTCAAGCTGGCCGTGCCCCACGTCGAGCGCGATCACATGCGCGGCACCGCGTCGCAGAAGCACGTCGCAGAAACCGCCGGTGGACGCGCCGATGTCGAGGCAATCGAGTCCTTCCGCGGAACGCAGGCCCGTCTGGGAGAACATGTCGAACGCGCCGACCAGCTTGTAGGCTCCACGGGAGACGTAATCGTCTCCCAGATCGGCATCAAGCGTGTCGGCGGCCGTGACTTTGAGCGACGCTTTGGATGCGACGGTGCCGTTCACCCGGACCTTGCCGGATTCGATCAGCCGTTGTGCTTTGGAGCGACTATCCGTGACGCCACGCTCCACCAGCGCGATGTCGAGTCGGACGACGGCACCGGAATCGTCATTCATGTTGCGCATACGCACGTGCGGCAATCAGGCGATTCGGAATTCCGGCACGATCATGCCGTCGACGCTGTGTCCGCGATCCGCCGCATCCCACATGGCGGCGCAGGCCGCACGAAGACCGTCGACGCTGGTGATGTCGGTGACGTAAAGACGATCGCCGTCGACGCACGCCTGCACGTCGCGGCAGCTCCAAGCGCCAGCCTCATGCACGACTTCGGGGGCCGGCTCGTTAAGTCCGGTCAGGTCCTTGGCGATGTAGGTCGGACGCAGATGCTCCGGAGCGAACATCAGCTCATGCGGATTGGTGACGCCGGTCAGCACGGCCAGGGAATCATAGCCGCCACGATTGCCGGCTTCGATATCGGTATCGAGACGGTCACCGATGGCGAGGCATGCTTCCTTGGCCACTGGTTCGGCACCATCATGCGCGGCAAGCAGTCGGGCTTCGTCATACATGGCGGATTCCGGCTTGCCTGCGGACGAAACCGGTTCCACACCAGTGGCGTTGATGACGGCCATGATCATGGAACCGCAACCGGGGGCGATGCCCAGCTCACGCGGAATGGTCAGGTCGCGGTTGGTCACGAAATACGTGGCGCCCTGTTCTACGGCGTAGGCGATTTGCGCCATCTGGTTCCAAGACATGTCCGGGTACCAGCCTTGGATGGCCGCGACCGGCTTGTCTTCGGCGGAATCAACCACTTCAAGACCCTGCTTGGCGACTTCCTCACGCAGATGCTGTGCTCCGAGCACAAACACTTTCGCACCTTGCGGCACCGCACGGGCCACCATACGGGCAGCCACCACGGACGAGGTGATGACCTGCCATGGTTCGACGTCAAGGTCGAAGCCCTTAAGCTGGTCGGCCACCACGGATTGCAGTCGGGAGGAATTGTTGGTGGTGTATTCCACCGTCATGCCGAGGCCTTCGGCCTTGCGGATGCTCTCTGCAGCATGTTCCACCGGATTCTTGCCACGGTAGACCACGCCGTCAAGATCAAGCAGCGCCAGCTGGTAGGCTTCGCTCAGCGGACGGGTTGTGGATTTCAGCATTGTTTTGCCGCACCTCACTCGTTGTCGGAATCGGCTGCGGATTCGACCTCATCCTCAGTCTGGTCGTCTTCGGAGTCGCCCGCGTTTTCGCCGTCACCGGCAGGCTCGTCGTCGGACTCGGCGCCTTCCTTGGCCGCTTCGGCATCAAGCTGGGTCTCATCGTTGGTCTCGCCGTTCTCGTCGACGGCCTCGGAATCGTCCTCATCCTCGTCTTCCGGCGCATACTGGGCGTCATCTTCGGAAATGCCGAGCTTGTCCATAAGCTCGTCGTTCAATTCCTGCATGTCGTATTCGATGACCAGATCGTCGGAGGTCTCGTCCTCTTCGGCATCGGCGTACTGCAGCTCAAGCTTGTCAAGCAGCTGGTCGAGGGCCACGGCCTCATCGGAGCGTCCGGCCTGCTCGAGGAAGTACTGTTCGGCCTGCACCGCACGCATGCGGTATTCGCCGGCCAGACCCTTGGAACGGCCCAGCGTATGCACGATCTCAATGGCCTTATCCCACAGCTCGAGGTCGCCCAGCGCGCCCGCGTACACGAGGAACATCTCGGCCTTGGATTCGCCGCGCAGATACTTCGCGTCATCGCTCATGGCGGTTTCGATGGCCTTCTTCGGCTCGCCCATACCACGCTCGCAGTCGGCGATGAACGGCAGATAGTCAAGGAAACCGTTCATGCGGAACGCGGTGCGGAACTCACGCAGGGCCAGTTTGTAATCGCCCTGACGGTAGGCCACGAACGCAAGGGTCTCACGCGCGAAATCAATACGGGAAGCCTGATGCGCCACCCACTTGGCGTGTTCGAGCGCCAGCTCCGGATCCCTTTCCTCAAGCGTGTAGGCGGCGAGGATGTGCAGGCCGATGTTCTCCGCATGTTCCTTGGACAGGCCACGCAGACGCTCACGGTCATCGGTGGACAGCATGCTCCACTCGATGCCCTTCGGCATCTTCGGCTCGCCCGGGCGACGATGCGTGTACGGGTTTTGCGACGGGAAGCTCATCGTGCCGTCGGAATTGCGACGTGGCTTCGACAGGTATTCACCACGCTTCGCCTCGCGGTACTCCATCTTCTCTTCACGGGTGAATTCGCGGCGCTCCTCGCCTTCCGGACGCTGGTCGCGATCCTTGTGGAAGTCACGACGCTGGTTGTCACGGCGGAAATCCCTGCGATCGCCGTCACGACGATCATCACGACGGAAATTACGACGCTCGCCATCACGGCGCTCCCCGCGGCGGTCATCGCGGCGGAAGTCCCTGCGATCGCCGTCCTTGTGGAAATTGCGGCCGCCACGACGCTCACCATCGTCACGGCGGAAGTCACGACGGTCACCGTCATGACGGAAATTGCGACGCTCGCCATCACCATGGCGGTCGTCACGATGGAAATCCCTGCGATCGCCGTCACGACGGTCATTATGACGGAAGCCGGAACGCTCGCCATCACGCTGGTAGCGCGGATTGTCGCCGCGATTGCCACGATAGCCGCCGCGGCGGTCGTCACGACGCTCGCCATCGCGGTTGAACTTGCGCGGACCGTTGTGGAAACGACGCTCCTGACCTTCGCCTTCGCCATCGCGATGGAAATCGCGGTCGCCACGACGGTATCCGCCGCCATTGCCCTTGCGATATCCGCCCTTACGGTCATCGTTGTGGAAGCCGCCGGACTTGTGTCCGTAGGACTTGCCGCCGTTGCCGCGCGGTTTGAATCCCTTGCCACCGCGGTTACCCGGCCTGCCCGAGCCGTAGGACTTGTGGTTGCCGTAGGACTTGCCGCGCGATCCGCGCTGTTCTTCTGCCATGCTGTTCCTTATTGGTCTTGAGATACTTGCGATTATTTACTTACGATTGCCTATGCGTCTCACGCCTGTTCGACGACGCCGAGCGCCTTCTTGCCGCGGCGGATGAGCACGAAACGACCATGCAGGAAGTCACCTTCCTGCAACGTCTGTTCCTCATCCTCCACGCGCGTGTTGTTGAGGTACACGCCACCGGACTTGATGGTCTTGCGCGCCTCGGAAATCGACTTGAACAGGCCTGCCTTCATACCAGCCTCGGCCACACGGTCGCCGGCTGCGACCTTGGCGAATTCCCCATCGACCTTCATGCCGTCGATAGCGGCCTCAAGCGTGGACTCATCGATGTCCGCCAGATCGACGCCACGTCCGAACAACGCGCCGGCAGCTTCGATGGCCTGGCGAGTGGCTTCCTCGCCATGCACGAAGCTGGTGACCTCCCATGCGAGGGTGCGCTGCGCCTCACGCGCGCCCGGATTGGTCTTGCTTCCCTCGATAAGCCGTTCGATTTCGGCCTTTGGCAGGAAGGTGAACGCCTTGAGCAGGTTCTCCATCTCGCTGTCGGGACGGTTGAACCAGAACTGGTAGAACTTGTAGGGGCTGAGCATCGTGCCATCCAACCAGACGGCGTTGCCTTCGGACTTGCCGAACTTCTTGCCCTGCGCGTCGGTGATGATCGGGCTGGTGAACACGTTCACGTCCACGCCGCGCACCTTGTGGATCAGATCCAGACCGGAGGTGAGGTTGCCCCACTGGTCGGAGCCGCCGATCTCCAGCACGCAATGGTACTCGTCGAACAGGTGCAGGAAGTCGTTGCCCTGCAGCACCTGATAGCTGAACTCAGTGAAGGAGATGCCTTCCTCGGAGTTGAGGCGACGGGCCACGGTGTCCTTGGCGAGCATGGTGCCCATACGGAAATTCTTGCCGACGTCACGCAGGAAGTCGATGACGTTCATCGAAGCGGTCCAATCGTAGTTGGACACGAAACGCACCGGATTGCTGCCTTCGGTCTCGAGGATGCCGCCGATCTGCTTCTTCAGACGATCGGCCCAGCCGGCCACGACGTCCTTCGGGCTGAGCGTGCGTTCGCCCGACTGGCGCGGATCTCCGATCAGGCCGGTGGCGCCGCCGACCAACGCGATCGGATGGTGTCCTGCGGCCTGCAGGTGGCGCATGTTGATGAGCTGAACGAGGTTGCCGATGTGCAGGGAGGCGGCGGTCGGATCGAAGCCGCAATAATAGGTGATGGGCTCTCCGTTCAACGCTTCGGCGAGTCGATCCCTGTCAGTGGACTGGGAAATCAACCCGCGCCATTCCAGTTCATCGAGGACGGAATCGAAACCGGCCTCCTTGAAATCGATGACGTGAGCCATAACTGTGCTTTCTCCCTATCGAATTGTGGACATTACCGCGTTTTACGCACCCTACAGTTTCGCAGAAGACACAGACAGCCGCGTGTGCCGTTTTCCATGTTTTTATCAAAGCGATCACGGAACATGCCGGTTAAAATCGAAAATGGAATCTCATCGACGAGAAGAAGGGAGGCCTGCATGGATCGCAAAGGCATGAAGGCCAATGCAAGGAAAGCCTATAAGAGACACTATTGGATGATAGTCGTCATCTGCCTGTTCGCTTCGGTGTTCGGTGTCGCCTACAGTTCGTCGACATGGTCGGTGAACGCCAGTTCCCCGTCCGCAACCGTGCAGGAGGATGGCACAGCGCAATCCGACAACGTGTCGAAAGTGTTGGAGAACCTGCTTGTCGGCGATGAAAGCCAGGCACGCAGGCAAGTGGAGCACAATCAGGAGCAGATCGTGCAAAACGACACCAATGCCATGATGGGGCGTAAACGCGGCGTGTTCGCGTCTCTGCTCAACTCGTTCTCATCGGGTTCGGTCATTCTGTCGATGGCCGATGCGGCCAATTCCATCGTGCATAATGACGGCGTCGCCGTGGCCGTACCAATCGTCGTATCCCTGGCCGTTTACCTTTTCGTATGGCTGTTCGTCCAGCAGACATACCGGGTGGTCATGATGCGCATGCTGCTTGAGGGGCGGACCTACGACAAACTTCCCGTGAGCCGTTTCCTCTACCCAATCACCACGCGCAAATGGTTGTCGATGGCGAAGGTGATGCTGCTCGAGAACGTGTTCCTGTTCCTGTGGACGTTCACCATCATCGGCGCGTTCATCAAACCGTATTCCTACCGTATGATGCCCTACATCGTCGCCGAAAATCCGAATATCGGGGCACGGGAGGCCATCAGCCTGTCCAGGCGCATGATGAAGGGTCACAAGTGGGAGTGTTTCGTGGCCGACCTGTCGTTCCTTGGCTGGTGGCTGCTCAATCTGTTCACGCTCGGCTTGAGCGGCATCTTCTATTCCAACGGCTATAACGCGGCGTTTTTCGTCGAATATTACGTGCATGTGCGCGGATTGTCCAAGGATTCGGGATTGGAGGGAAGCGAGCTGCTCAGCGACGAATACCTGTACAGCAAGGCCTCCGCTGAGACATTGCATGCCGCGTATGGTGATGTTGCCGAAACGGTGGAGCAGTTGTCCAGCAATCTTGTTCCAGTGGACAAGCCAAACGGTTTCGTCGGGTTCCTGTCCGAATGGTTGGGCGTGCGTATCCTGCATGCGCGGTCGGTGACCAAGTATGAGGAGTATCGCGAGCAACTGCACCAGATCGATACCGGCAGGGAGATTCTGGACGGCGCTATCTATCCTGGTCGTCTGGCTCCGGCGCCGATGGCGTTCCGGTTCCGCGAATCCCGCACCGTCAGCTCCGATCGCAGCTATTCGTTGGTCAATCTGGTCATGATGTTCTTCATCTTCTGTTTCGTGGGATGGGTATGGGAGGTGAGCCTCGCCTTCATTTCCGAAGGAACGTTCGTGAATCGTGGCACGCTGCATGGGCCATGGCTGCCGATCTATGGCACCGGCGGAGTGATTATCCTTATTCTGCTGAAGAAGTTGAGGAAGAAGCCCTTGTTCGAGTTCCTGGCCGCCATGGTCTTGTGTGGCGGGTTGGAGTACTTCTCGTCCTGGTATCTGGAGAAGACCCACGGAGGACAACGCTGGTGGGATTACACCGGTTATTTTCTCAATCTCAATGGTCGTATCTGTGCCGAGGGTCTGCTGACGTTTGGTTTGGGCGGTTTGGCGATTGTGTATCTGCTGGCTCCTGCATTGGACAACTTGCTGAGTCGTATCGATACAAGAAAGCTCACCGTTGTGGCCGTCGTGCTTCTGGCGTTCTACTGTGTGGACCAGGCGTATTCGGCGCAGCATCCGAACATTGGTGCCGGCATCACCGATTACAAGGGGTCGGCCACATCGCAAGTATCGTAGCCCCTATCCGATGTGATGCATAAAGGGATTTTGCCCGTCAGCGTGCGCAACGCAGGTTGGCGGGGCAAATCGTTTTTGGACACATGCTATACGACACGTGTGGCCGGTGGAAACTTACTTTCGGCGCAGCATCTCACGCACGGTTTCCATGATCTTGCTGTATTTGGTGGAGTCCGTGGAACGCATGCGTGGGAAGGAGCGGATCATACGACGTTGCTGCCAATTCAACGCGGAAGAGACAAGCTGACGCATATTGGCAACACGTTCCTGCGACGATTCCGACAAATCATGCATCTTCTCGCGGAATTCCTCTTTGCCCCACTGCCAGGAGTCTCCGGCCTTCTCCGCACGCTCCTGCACCGCTTCGCTGAATTTGGCGAGACGCTCGGACAGGCCGACGATGCCCACCACGGTGACGATGGTGTCGATGATAACGACGATGGCGGCGACCGCGCATATCACGTGCACGGCAAGCAGCGGAATCATGGCGGTGAGCCGTTCGACCTGCGGCTGGACCACATCGATGATCAATACTCCGCCGAATCCGAATACGATTGCGCCGAGCAGACAGATGCGGCCTTGGATGTTGAATCGGTAATGGCTGTAATCCCACCATCTGGCGTGGAACAGCTTTTCCATGCCCCAAGAGGTGATGTATTCGAGTATGCTCGCGCCGAATGAGGAGATAAGGAAAATCTCGATGGGATTCGTGAAGTCATGCAACAGCACGATCGCAAGCACCGCGCCGCATCCGTAAATTGGGCACAACGGCCCGTTAAGGAAACCACGGTTGACCCATCGACGTTCCGAAACGGACACGAGAACCGACTCGTACACCCATCCGATGAAAGCGTATAACAGGAACCAAAGGAACAAATATTCGAGTGTGAGCGACACAGCCATCAGCTCCTGTCCGTCGGTTGTCCGGATGCGGGTTTGTCGAAACGATCGAAAGAGAGCGTTTCCTTCGTGGCGCTGATTTTGTCGGCCGCGGTGACAAGGTATCCTTCGATGTACTTCGGCGGATAGGGAGTCAATGGGAACATGTGATGTTCGATGCTGTCCCGTTCGATCTGGTTGAGTTTGAAATCCCGTATGGCGTTGCGCATGGCCGTTTCACCATGTGTGAATCCGTGTAGCCGATGGGTGCCGTTGTCCCAGTCATGCCAATCGTAAAGGAAGTAATCATGGAGCAAAGCGGCGCGAATCAACGAACGTAGATCAACCCTATTCCACAGGTGCAGTCTGTCTGCCAGCCAGACGGACAGACAAGCCACACGAATGGAATGGGCGAATGTGGTGACCACGCCATGCTGGTAGCAGACCCTTTCGATGGCCATGTGGTCATGTTCCAGAATCTCCCGGCCGTGCGCGTAGACCAGCCGTCGTATCTGCGTGCGCGTCAACAGCACCGCTTTTTGCTCCTTGCTTGATAGGGATTACTTGAGCAGGGATTCGGGCGACTTGTATGCGGAACCGTCAGACACGGAGTTGGCGAAGGCGCGTAGCTGCTCGATGGTGGTCTTGGCGGAAACGATCTGTTCGCGCACGCGCAGCGGGGAGGTGCCTCCCTTGCCGTTGCGGGCGGAGACGGAGCCTTCGGTGGACAGCACTTCACGCACCTGCGGGGCCTTGTCCGCCGGCAGGAAGTCCTTGAACACGTTGATGAAGTCCTCGTCGGTCAAATCCCACAGCTCCTGGCCACGGTCTTCGGCAATCTTGACGCAGGCGCCGGAAAGCTCGTGCGCGTGACGGAACGGCACACCGTTCTTGACGAGCCATTCGGCGATGTCGGTGGCAAGGGCGAAACCGGTCGGGGCTTCGGCTTCGAGGCGTTCCTTGTCGAAGACCATGGTGGCGACCATGCCGGTGAACGCCGGCAGCAGCACTTCAAGCGTGTCCACTTGGTCGAATACGGCTTCCTTGTCTTCCTGCAGGTCGCGCGCATAGGCTGTCGGCAGGCCTTTCAAGGTGGCGAGCAGGCCAGTCAGGTCGCCGATGAGTCGTCCGGACTTGCCGCGAGTGAGTTCGGCGATGTCCGGATTCTTCTTCTGCGGCATGATGGACGAGCCGGTGGAGTAGGCGTCATCAAGACGCACGAACGCGAATTCCTGGGTGTTCCAGATGATGATCTCTTCGGACAGGCGGCTCAGATCGACACCGGTCATGGCGGCGATGAAGGCGAATTCGGCGACCAGATCACGGCTGGCGGTGCCGTCGATGGAGTTGGCGGTCACCTTGGAGAAGCCCAGCTCACGGGCCACAGCCACCGGTTCGAGTCCAAGGGTGTTGCCGGCGAGGGCACCGGAGCCGTACGGGCTGGCGTCGATGCGCTTATCCCAATCGGCGAGACGTTCCACGTCACGCAGCAGCGGCCACACGTGGGTCATGAGCTGGTGGGCAAGCAGAACCGGTTGGGCGTGCTGCATATGCGTACGTCCCGGCATGACGGTGCGACCGGCTTTTTCGGACTGCTCGATCAGTGTTGCGGCGAGACCGAGCAGCATTTTGGCGATGATGCGGCTGTGGCGGCGCAGCCACATGCGGATGAGCGCGGCGATCTGATCGTTGCGGGAACGGCCGGCGCGGAGCTTGCCGCCGAGTTCGTCACCAGCGATCTGGAGTAGACCGCGTTCGAGTGCAGTGGCCTCGTCCTCGTCATCCTCGATCGGAGCGAACGCTCCGGAATCCACGCGGCGCTGCAGCTCGTCAAGGGCGTCTTCCATGCGCTGCAGCTCATCGGCGGTCAGCAGTCCGGCGCGGCCCAATGCACGGGCATGGGCGCGCGAACCGGCGATATCGTCATCGGCGAGTCGCCAGTCGAATTGGGTGGACTTGCTCAACCGTGCGAGTTCCGGCGACGGACCAGACTTGAAACGGCCGCCCCACAGGGCAAGATGCTCACCATTAGTAGTGCTCTCGGTCATTGTTTTTCCAAATCTCCTTGCAGATATGACTGAGGGAGAGCTTACCAGTCAGGATGGTCCCGACGGTACGCTCTCCCCCATTATCAAGACGATTCACAACGTGAATCCGGATGATGCTTACTCGACGCTGTTCTCCGGAACCTCGATGCCGTTGCCGAACTTGACATCGCGGGCTGCGGCCACGCGGCTCGGCAGACCATAGATGTCGATGAAGCCGTTGGAGGACTTCTGGTCGAAGCTGTCGCCGGAATCGTAGGTGGCCAGGTTGTAGTCGTACAGCGAGCTGTCGGAGCGACGGCCGGTCACGACGGCGCGGCCACCGTGCAGAACCATGCGAATCTCGCCGGAGACGTACTTCTGGGTGTCTTCGATGAAGGCGTTCAGGGACTGGGTTGCCGGGGAGAACCACTGCGCATCGTAGACCAGTTCCGCCCAACGCTTGTCGATGTCGCGCTTGATGCGGTGCTGCTCGCGTTCGAGGCAGCAGTTCTCGAGCTCCTGGTGGGCTGTGATCAGTGCCACGGCACCCGGAGCCTCGTACAGCTCGCGGGACTTGATGCCTACCAGACGATCCTCGATCAGATCGATGCGGCCGATGCCCTGCGCGCCTGCGCGACGGTTCATCTCTTCGATGGCCTGCAGCGGAGTGACGTCATGACCGTCGATCTTGACCGGGACGCCCTGCTTGAATTCGATGACGACCTCATCCTCGACCGGTGGGAACGCCGGATCGTCGGTGTAGGAGTAGCAGTCCTTGGTCGGGCCATTCCACGGATCCTCAAGGAAGCCGGTTTCAATGGCGCGGCCCCACACGTTCTGGTCGATGGAGAACGGGCTCTTCTCGGTCTGCACGATCGGCAGCTTGTGTTCCTTGGCGAAGGCGATCTCGACGTCGCGGGTCAGAGACAGGTCGCGAATCGGGCTGATGGCCTTCAGCGTCGGGTCGATGGAGGCGATGGAGACCTCGAAACGAACCTGATCGTTGCCCTTGCCGGTGCAGCCGTGGGAAATGGTGTCAGCGCCGAACTGGTGGGCGGCACGGACGAGATGCTTGGAAATCAGCGGACGGGAGATGGCGGAGACCAGCGGGTACACGCCTTCGTACATGGCGTTGGCCTTCAGGGCCTTCATGCAGTATTCGTTGGCGAATTCATCACGGGCATCGACCACGTAGGCTTCGACCGCACCGCATGCCAGCGCGCGCTGCTTGATGGTTTCGAGGCTTTCGCCGCCCTGGCCGACGTCGAGGGACACGGCCACAACATCCTTGCCGGTGCGTTCCTTCAGATACGAAATGGCGACGGAGGTGTCAAGACCACCGGAGTACGCCAGGACGAGACGATTCTGATCGCTCATGGTTTCCCTTTCTAACATCCAACGTTATTCATCAGTATATGCACAGCTCTGTATATTTATGCATATTTGGTGCGTCGTGTCCACTATATGGCTATTCACGCTTTGGAAGCGACATCAAGCAGCCATTGCGCACGCCGTTTGGCGACATCATCCTCGGAGCAGATAACCATGACCGTGTCATCTCCGGCGATGGTGCCAAGCACGCCTTCGATGGGCTGCTTATCGATGACGCTGGCCACATATTGCGCGGCGCCGGATGGCGTGTGCACGACCACGAGATTACGTGCCGCGGCCACGGATGTGACCAGTCCGGACAGTACCCGGCTAATCTGCTGCTCGGTTTTGGCGTCCGGGTTAGAAGCCGGATGTTCATCAATGTTCTGTTTGCCGACGGCGTAGGCCACGGTTCCGTCGGCAAGACGGGTCTTCGTGGCGTGAATCTCATCGAGATCACGGCTCAGCGTGGCCTGCGTCACCTCGATGCCCTGGTCGGCGAGAATCTGCGACAGTTGCGATTGCGAGGTGACGATGCGCGTCAGCAGCGCCTGCTCAATGGCGCTCAGTCGAGCGGTTCGTGTGGCAGGACGCTGCAACGCGGGAGTGTGGTCAGTCATCAGACCAGCAGGCTTTCATCGCCACGGGCCTTGCCGGCCAACCAGGTCAGCAACGCCTTCTGGGCGTGCAGACGGTTGCCTGCCTCATCCCAAACCACGGACTGAGGACCATCGATAACCTCGGCGGTGACCTCCTTGCCGCGATATGCAGGCAGGCAGTGCTGGAAGATGGCGTCGTCCTTGGCCTTGGCCATGAGTTCGGCGTTCACCTGGTAATCCCAGAACGGCTTGGAACGGACAGCGTATTCCGCTTCCTCGCCCATGGAGACCCACGTGTCGGTGAAGACGCAATCGGCTCCGGCAACAGCCTCATTCGGATCAGTAGTGACGAGGATGGAGCCGCCGGTCTCAGAGGCAATCGCTTCGGCATCGGCAACGATCTGCGGATCCGGCAGGTATCCGTACGGTCCTGCCACACGCACGTTCATGCCCGCCACAGCGCCGCCGAGCAGGTAGGAGTTGGACATGTTGTTGGCCGCGTCGCCAAGATAGGCGATGGTCTGGTTCTTGAGGTTGTCTACACCGCCGCGATGTTCCGCGATGGTCTGGAAGTCAGCAAGAATCTGGCACGGATGGAATTCGTCGGTCAGTGCGTTCACCACCGGATGGGTGGAGTACTTGGCCATTTCCTCAACACGGTCCTGACCAAAGGTGCGCCACACCACGCCGTAGGCCATACGGTCAAGCACGCGAGCCGTGTCGGCCACCGGTTCGCCACGGCCCAGCTGGGAGCCGGACTTGTCAATGACCAGCGGATAGCCACCGAGTTCGGCCACGCCAATGGAGAAGCTGGAGCGGGTACGGGTACTGGGCTTGTCGAAAATCACGGCGATGCCCTGCGGGCCAGCGAACGGCTGGTGATAGAAACGGTTCTTGTGGAACTTGATGGCCAGTTCCAGCACCTGCTTCTGTTCTTCGTGGTTCAGATCGTCATCGCGCAGCATATGGCGCAGTTCAGGGGTTGCCATTGGTATAGAGGCTCCTTTCAAATTCTTCGGGTTCGTCCGAGATCAGTCGTTAGGCAGGTCGGACGGAATCTTGGCGAGGATGGACACCGCTTGATCGACGTCCTGAGCAGTGATGACCAGCGGCGGGGCGAGACGCAACGCATTCGGAGCAACCGCATTGACGATGAGACCGTGTTCCAAAGCCCAGTTCATGGCCGCATGCGAGCAGGGGTGGGCAAGTTCGATGGCGTCGAGCAGGCCACGGCCACGCACGGAGACGAACAGCGGATTGCCGCAGGAGGCGATACCGTCGCGCAGCTGCTTGCCGCGTTCTTCGGCGTTGTCCACGAGGTTGTCCTCTTCGATGACTCCCAGCGTTGCCAATGCCGCCGAAGCGCCCAATGGATTGCCTGCGAAAGTGGAGCCGTGGGAACCCGGGGTGAACAGCGCGGACAGTTCGGCGCCGAAGGAAATCATGCCGCCCATCGGGAAACCACCGCCAACGCCCTTGGCGAAAGTAACGATGTCCGGGGTCACACCGCCGGAAAGATCCTCACGCTGGAAGGCGAACCATGCTCCGGTGCGTCCGATGCCGGTCTGCACTTCGTCGATGATGAGGAGCGCCTTATGCTCGTCGCATAGTTTGCGGGCGGCCTTCACATAGTCCGCTCCGAGCGGCATCACACCGGCCTCGCCCTGGATAAGCTCCATGATGACGGCCGCAACCGGCCCTTTGCCGTACTTGCCTTGGCCGGTTTCGGCGAAAGCGTCGTGCAAGGCTTCGACGTTGCCGGCTTCGACGAATTCGATGTTCGGTACCAGCGGCTCAAATTTCTCACGGATGGCGGGCTTCCACGTTGCGGACAGCGCGCCCATGGTGCGGCCGTGGAAGCCGTGGGTCATGGAGATGATGCGTGCCGGTTTGCCGCCGATCTCAGGCAACGCGCCCGGCAGGGTGCGCCCGTAGAGCTTGGCGAGCTTCAGCGCCGCCTCGTTACCTTCCGCGCCGGAATTGCCGAAGTAGACGCGGGAACCTTCCGGAGCGCCCGCGAGCTTGACGAGTTTGGCGGCGAGCTTGATCTGCGGTTCGGTGGCGAAGTAGTTGCTCACATGCGCGGCCTTGGCGGCCTGTTCGCTGACGGCCTTCACCCACTTCGGATGGGCGTATCCGAGCGCGTTGACGGCGATGCCTGCAAGGAAATCGAGATATTCATTGCCGTCGACATCCCAGATGTGGGCGCCCTCACCGTGGTCCATCACGCGCAGGGGCGTGCCAAACACGTTCATATGCACCTGGGAGTACTCTCCCAGCCACTTGGCATCTTCAGTGCCGAGTGTTTCCAGTTGTTCAGTTGCCATAGGAACTCCTCATTTCAATACCGTCCTCGGGCACGACCATGGTGCCGATGCCGTCGGTGGTGAAGATCTCGTTCAGGATGGAATGCGGTTTGCGACCGTCGATAATATGGGCCCGCGGAACGCCTCCGTCGATGGCGCGCACGCAGGCTTCCATCTTCGGACGCATGCCGCTTTCCAGGTCGGGGAGCATATCGCGCAGATTCTCCACGCCGATGCGGCCAATCAGGGAGTCACGGTCCGGCCAATCGGCATACAGACCGTCGACGTCGGTCAACACGACCAGCTTGCTGGCTCCAAGGGCCGCGGCAAGGGCGGCCGCGGCGGAGTCGGCGTTCACGTTGAGCACTTCAGTGGCATCGTCTTCATTCGGAGCCACGGAGGAAACCACCGGAATACGTCCAGCGTTGATTAGATCCTCCACGGCGGACGCGTCGACGCTCACCACGTCGCCGACCAAGCCGATATCGGTGGGCTTGCCGTCAATGACCGGTTTGCGCTGCATGGCCGAGAACAGGGCGCCGTCCTCGCCGGACAGGCCGACCGCGAATGGACCGTGCGCGTTGATCAGGCCAACGAGTTCACGGGACACCTTGCCGGTCAGCACCATGCGGACCACATCCATGGCTTCCGGAGTGGTGACACGCAATCCGCCCTTGAATTCGGACTTGATACCCAGGGCCTTAAGCATTTGGGATATCTGCGGACCGCCACCGTGCACCACGACCGGGTGCAGTCCCACCTGGCGCAGGAACACCATGTCTTCGGCGAAGCAGGCTTTCAGATGATCGTCGATCATCGCGTTGCCGCCATATTTGATGACGATGCGTTGTCCGGCGAATTCCTCCAGCCACGGCAGCGCTTCGATAAGCACTTCCGCCTTCTGGTCGGCGCGCAGGTCGGTGTGCACGTCGAAGTGGAATCCAGGTCCTTTGAGTTCTTTGGCCATTCCTATTCGATCAGCTTTCGTAGTCAGCGTTGATGTGTACGTATTCGTGGGTCAGATCGTCGGTCCAGACGGTCGCTTCCGCTTCTCCGGCGTTCAGGTCGATGTCGATGTGCACCTCGCGTGGGGTCATGTCCACTTCGGAGCGGTCGCGTCCGGCTCCGCCGTTTTCGCAGATGCGTACGCCGTTGACGTCCACCGTGACCTTTTCGGAATCGTATGGTGCGACGTCGGGCGGCACGGTGCCGAGGGAGCTGACGATGCGGCCCCAGTTCGGATCGTTGCCGGAGATGGCGCATTTGAGCAGATTGGACGCTGCGACCGCGCGACCGCATGCCAGAGCGGCTTCTTCGGTGGTCGCGCCGGTAACTTTGACACGGATGTCATGGCTTGCGCCTTCGCCGTCGCCGATGATCTGGCGAGCGAGCGAGGCGGTGGCCTTGGCCACAAGCTCTTTGAACTCGTCCGGGTCCGGTTCGATGCCGGACGCGCCGGAAGCCAGCAGCAACACGGTGTCGTTGGTGGACATGCAGCCGTCCACGTCGATGCGGTTGAACGACATTTCGACTCCGGCGTTCAAGGCGGCTTGAAGCTGTCCGGCGGTCACGACGGCATCGGTGGTGATGACGCACAGCATGGTGGCCAGCTGCGGGGCGATCATGCCGGAACCCTTGACCATGCCACCGATACGGAAGCCGTTGGAACCTTCCAGCTCGACGGTTTTCGGCTTGGTGTCGGTGGTCATGATGGCGTGCGACGCATCGGCTCCGGCTTCGGCGGTATCGGCAAGGGTTTCAAATGCCTTGTCCGCGCCGGACAGCACGTTGTCGAGCGGCAGCAATTCGCCGATGAGACCAGTGGAACATACGGCCACGTCTTCGGCTTTGGCGCCGATGAGGCCGGCGACCTTTTCAGCGGTGGCCTTGGACTGCTCGTATCCTGGCTTGCCGGTGCATGCGTTGGCGCCGCCGGAGTTCAGAATCACGGCCTTCACATGGCCGTCGGATACGATGTTCCTCGACCACTGCACAGGGGCCGCGCAGAAACGGTTCGAGGTGAACACGCCGGCAGCGGCGTCAAGCGGTCCATTGTTGACCACGAGAGCCAGATCCTTCTTGCCTTCGACCGCGGAAATGCCAGCTGCCACGCCAGCTGCGGAAAAACCTTGTGCGAACGTTACGCTCACGGTGCCACTCCAATCTTCGTCAATCCTGCATCCTCAGGAAGTCCCAATGCCACATTCAGCGACTGCACGGCCTGCCCGGCGGTTCCTCGGTTGAGGTTGTCGATGGCCGCGAATGCCAGCAGGCGGCCGGCATGATGGTCGACGACCACTTGAATGTGGGCCGCGTTAGAACCGATGATGTTGGCGGTGGCCGGCATCACGCCTTCAGGCAGCACCACCATGAAATCCTGGCCTTCGTATGCATCCAGCCAGACCTGGCGGATCTCGGCATCCGTCATGCCAAGCGCTTTGTCGGTAAGTTTGGCGGAAACGGTGGCGAGAATGCCGCGCGCCATCGGCGCGAGAATCGGCGTGAAGGCGAGGGTGTAATCGTCCGCCTCCGCAGCACTCTTGCCGGCCGCGTGCGCGAAGTTCTGCAGGATCTCCGGAATGTGGCGGTGCGTACCGCCTACCGAATACGGCAGAGCGGAACCAAACGCCTCAGCCGCAAGCAGATTGGTGCGCTTGAGGTTCTTGCCGGCGCCGGAATAACCGACCACCAAATCAGCCACGATGTCTTTCGATTCGACAAGACCCTGCGCAATGCCCGGTTGCAAAGCCAGCGTGGTCGCAGTGACGTTGCAGCCCGGTCCCGCAATGCGCTTGGTGCCGGGAAGCGCTTCACGCTGACGGCTGTAGGAGCCGTCAGCCGCGACGCCGGTGATGAGTTCCGGCATGCCGTAGGTCCAATGCTGGTAGAAGTCACCGCCGTAGAACGCGTCCCACGCGCTCTTCTCCTCAAGACGGTGGTCTGCGCCCAAATCCACCACCACGGCATTCGGGTCAAGCTGGGAGGCCAATGCTCCGGAAGCGCCATGAGGCAATGCCAGGATGATCACGTCATGGCCGTTGAGCACTTCCGGCGTGGTGTCCTCGACCACGAGGTCCGCCAACTGCGGAATGTGCGGCATATGCTTGCCAAGCTTGTCCCCCACCGAAGAATGTCCGGCGACGCAGGTCACTTCGAAATTCGGGTGTGCCGCGAGTATGCGCAGCGCCTCACCACCCGCGTATCCAGTCGCGCCGGCCACGGCTACCGTGTATTTGGCCATGTCACGTCTCTTTTCCTTGACTCGTTGAAACACATTCAGCATACACTTTATGCACTACATTGCATAATTATGCAGTTCAATCGTGTCGGATAGTGGTCACCGCCCATAACGGGACCGTTCAGACGAACATAAAAAGATTGGTTTCAGGCGGAAATCGAGCTGGAATCACCACTTTGTCCACTGCCACCGAACATGTACTGCATCATCTGGTTATACAAATCGGCTGTGGAAATGCCGTGAACCGTCATCCAAATCACCGCAATGGTGTACAGCACGTTGATAATCAGCGCTGCCACGCCAAGCGCGTAGCCTTTCATATGCAGTTTTTTGGTACGCCACATGGCGATGGCGCCCATCACCGCAGGGATGACCGGTACCGGCAGGAATAGTGCGAACACGAACGAGATGATCGCATAGCTATCCCAATGGCCGTACAGGGGGTTCTGGCTGGGATCATTCGGGTTGATGGGATATATGCCGGGCTGTTGGTATGGATTCGGCCCATACTGGTTTGGCCCGTATTGATTTGGTCCATACTGATAGCCATTGGGCTGGCCTGATTGCTGCCGTCCCGATGCATCATATGGATTCGCCGGATACCCGTTCTGCATATACGGATTCGTCTGCGGCCGCTGCGCCGTTTGTTGTGCATCGTCCGCCGGCTTGGGCTGGTCGGGAGCCCCATACATGTATGGATTGTAGTTCGCCGGATACTGGTTGGACATCGCGCCATATTCAGGCTGGTTGTACTGTCCGAATTCCGGCTGTGCCGACTGGTCCGACGGCGAAGACGACGAAACCGGAGCAGCCCCGGCCGCCTCCTGCCCTTCGTCGGGGTTGATCGGCTGGTTCTGCTCCGGTTCGTTCATGTCGTCCTCTTTATCTTTTTGGTTACTTCGATGGACTTGACGTGTCAGGCACGCAGTTGCGCGCCCAGCTTCGCGGCCGCATCCACGATGCGCTTGCGAATGGCTTCGCTGTCCTCGGAGGTCAGCGTCTTGTCCTCAGCGCGGAACGTGACGGCGTATGCGAGGGACTTCAATCCCTCACCCAGCTGGTCGCCGGTGTACACGTCGAACAGGTCGATGCTCTCCAAGCTGTTGCCGGCGGCTTCGACGATGGTCTTCTCGAGTTCGGCGGCGGTGACGTCCGTCGACACAGTGAAGGCCAGATCCTGCTTGACCGGCGGG
>OHAG01000754.1_pt1 | contig 24391 bp, 18 predicted proteins | sample 1577081 | NCBI WGS metagenome assembly OHAG01 (sample SAMEA3541513, study PRJEB24748) | human gut metagenome | biome: human gut; feature: human-associated habitat; material: faeces | place: China | collected 2012
CTTTCGCCCAAGCATCAAAATCAAAAATGTTAGAGCTGTTAACAAGGTTAGCTTTGTTTGCCAGTAAAACATCAACATCTACCTTATCAGCTTTTTCGCCGAGCGAATTATCGGTTTCAGTCTTAGAATAAACGGAATTGACATCGGCTTTGTTTCCGAGAAGCTCGTCCGTTTCTTCTGATGAGTAGATTTCGTTCGCACTGTAATAATAATCGTCAAGATATTTAACGCTCGGATAATTAGTGCTGCTGTCTGTAATGTCCCTTTTGGAGCTTACCTTGTTCGAGTTGTCCTCTTTTTTTGAAATGTCGGATTGTTCAATTAACTTTTTGGTTTTGTCAATTTCAGTCCGGCAAAGCTTTGTTTCGTCAAGAAGCTTTTGCGTTTCTTCACGAAGCTTCAGCGTTTCTGAGTTTGGATTAAGGTACTCTTTGTCCTCAATCGGAATACTCTCGTCTGCATAAAGCGTGACGATCTGAGTTTGGAAAACATAGCCGTTTTCGCCTCTGCCTTCAAGCTGAAGTTCAAAATAGCCGTGCATGAAAATGTCGTTTTTTCTGACCTTCCACACAAGTTTTGTGCCTGTTTCATCAATTGCGGTGCTGTCGGGAATTACCGAATTTACACTGCCGTCGGCAAAACGCAGATGAATGGTGTAGTCAACCGTAATGTCGCACATTCCCCGAATTAAAAATTCCTGTGTTTCGGCAAGATTTTCACCCGTGATGCCGACGCAGTTTGCACCGTCAAAATTTTTTGGTTTTCGTTTGTCATAGATAATCATTGTTACACCTCCACTTAAAGAGGCAAAAACACGAAAAAATGCATTGTTTTATGCAATTTTCAGAAAAATTTTTGAAATTTTTTTAATTTCCCGTCACGAGGGGGGGACGGTTGCAATTGCAATGTTTTGTGATATAATCTAATTTGAATAATTTGAACGAATTGACTTAAACAGAAGAGAAGAAAAACGGTTTGTTCCGTAACGATTAAGAGGGCGGAATTGTGTGCCGATGTATAAATTACGGCTTTTTTCGTTGCAAACCGTTTGAACGAAGGGGGACGGCAACACGCCGTGATATAAAATGAGAAAATATGTAGAAGTTTTTACTCGTGATCATTTGCCAAAGCTGAGAGATCAGTTGTTGTTTTCAGGATTGACGGATCACGAGATTTTTATGTTCATACAATATGCAAAGCCGTACTATCTGTCGCTGAACCGTGGCGGAACGGCAAGGGTTGAAAACAAGTTCAGCCATATGACGGGGCTTGTGTTTTCGGGAACTGCATACCTTTATTCTGTGGACTACAGCGGCAACAAAAGTCTGCTCAAAACAATTCGCAGCGGTGAGTCAAGCGGAACGCTTTACGCAATGTTTGACTACTACAATACGCTTGTTGAGATTATGGCAGGAGAGGACTGCGAAATTCTTTTCATTCCGCCGGAGTCGATGTTTATAACCGAGGATTCGCTTGCTTCGATTCAGCAGAAAAGCCTCGTCAATATGCTTGCGTCACAAAGACAGGTGTTTTTGCAGATTTCGGAACACCTTGCCTGCCTTTCAAAACGGAGTATCAAGGGCAAATTTATGCACCTTCTGCAAATCTATTGCAAGCGTGAGCATAGCTGTGAGGTTGACCTGCCGTTTTCCCGTGACGAGCTTGCAAACTATCTTGCGGTTGACAGAGCGTCACTTTCAAGGGCACTCGGTGAACTGAAAAAAGCAGGAATTATTGAATTTAAAAAGAGCCATTTCAAACTGATTGAAACAGCTGAATATCACTTTGATTAAAAACGGTCGGCAAACGGTGTTCTGTTTCCTTTCACCGCCGACTAAAATATAACGGAGGATAATATTATGAGTTTTGTGGAATTACTGCTGTTCGGCATCGGCTTGTCTATGGATGCATTTGCGGTTTCAATTTGCAAGGGGCTTTCCGTGCGTAAGTTAAGACCTAAACACGCAATTACTGTCGGATTGTGGTTTGGCGGATTTCAGGCGCTTATGCCGCTTATCGGTTATCTTCTCGGAAAGCAGTTTGAGTGGCTCATCACAAGCATTGACCATTGGATTGCATTCATCCTGCTTGCACTTATCGGTGCAAATATGATAAGAGAGGCTTTCGGTGAGGAAGAACAGCTTGACGATTCGTTTTCGGTCAAGACAATGCTGCCCCTTGCCGTTGCAACAAGTATTGACGCACTTGCGGTAGGCGTTTCGTTTGCGTGTATTGATGTTGATATCGTGCCTGCAATTGCAATTATAGGCACAACAACATTCATACTTTCGGCTGTCGGCATCAAAATAGGCAATGTATTCGGTGCAAAGTATAAGTCAAAGGCAGAATTTTTAGGCGGTGCAGTATTGATTTTGCTTGGACTCAAGATTTTGCTTGAAGATTTAGGGCTTTTGCCGTTCTGACGGATTTCAAATTGAAAGTTGACGGCGAGCCGCCGTTACCAATTCGAGAAGATAGTATAATATAGAAATCGCATCAGATGCCCGAAAAAGCTCTGATGCGATTTTTTATAAAAAGTCGTTGCTGTTTCGTAGGGCGGATATTATCTCCCCTACAGACAATACAGGGTTTTTATAATTTCAATTTTTTAAAGTTGTCATTCAGAATTGTGCAGGAGTTATCTAACTTTTGCAATTCCTGTTCGGTTAATTTAAGTTCCAGAATGCGTTTTGCACCGTTTGCGCTCACTATGCACGGGTTGCCGATAAACACATCTTTCTTGCCCCCGTATTCGCCACGCAGACGAACCGATACTGTCAGAACGCTGTTTTCATCTTGAAGAATTGCTCGGACGATACGAACGATTGACATACCGATGCCGTAGTAGGTTGCGCCCTTTGCATCAATGATTTTGTGAGCGGCACAACGCACATCATCACTTATCTGCTCAAGCTCCTCCATGTAGTACGATTTTGGGTTATCACGCATGACATCCTTTAGCGGTTTGGCGGCAAGGAGTGCCTGACTCCACGGAACAAATTCGCTGTCACCGTGTTCGCCGATTACATATGCGTGAATATTGCGTGGGTCAACCTCAAAATATTCGCCGAGAAGATATCTGAGCCGTGCCGTGTCAAGGGTAGTTCCCGTGCCGATGATTTTTGACGCATTGAATCCCGAAAGCTCATAGGTCACCCGTGTCATAATGTCAACGGGGTTTGTCGCAACAAGGAAAATTCCCTCAAAACCGCTTTGCACAACCTTTGGCACAATTGAAGAAAATACAACAGCGTTTTTCTGCAAAAGCTGAAGCCTGCTTTCGGTGGGCTTTTGATTTGCACCTGCACAGATTACAACAATGTCGGCGTCGGCACATTCACCGTACCCTCCGCAGCGGATTTTCATGCTTGAATGTGAAAACGCAAGCCCGTGGTTCAAATCCATTGCCTCGCCCTCGGCACGCTTTTCGTTGAGGTCAATCATAATGAGCTCATCACACACATTTTGATTGAGTGCCGCATAGGCAAAGCTCATTCCGACCATTCCCGTTCCCACAAGTACAACCTTTCTTTTGTTTCCCGACATATGACCGTCCCTTTCATTTGTATTCTTTTTTTAGGATTTTCATATGTGCAAAAATTATTCTTAGGTTCAAAAAATTGATTGAATTGTGCTTTTTGGGGGGTTGTGAAAAAAATAACGGCAGAATCGGCTGTTTGTTTGGTGAAATGGCAAAGATTATATGTAAAAATCATCAAAATTCACTTGAAACGCAGATATAATTGTGCTAAAATTAATTCGACAAGGTGTTCGGAATACATTAGGCATATTCCGATTTTTATTTTATAGGAAAATATCAATTGCGAGATTCTTTTTTTGAAAACTGTCAAATTTTGCCGAGTTGTGCTTTAGCATAAAATCCTTGCAAGGCTACGCTCGGGCATTAAAAGTTTTTGAAAAGCAAGACTGTCTGCACGAGTTGGGTGCGAGGCACTCGCTTTTCAGAATATACAGGTGCTTGCAGAGTTACGCTCGGGCATTAAAAGTTTTTGAAAAGTAAGACTGTCTGCACGAATAGGGTGCGAGGCACTCGCTTTTCAGAATGTACAGGTGCTTGCAGAGCTACGCTCGGGCATTAAAAGTTTTTGAAAAGTAAGACTGTCTGCACGAGTTGGGTGCGAGGCACTCGCAGAAAGGAAAAGAGAATGTACAAGATAGTTAAGAAAAAATCTCTGAATCCAACCGTTACACTTATGGAAATTGACGCTCCGCTCATTGCCAAAAAGGCAGAGCCGGGACAGTTCATCATTCTCCGTGTTGACGAGAACGGTGAGCGTATTCCGCTTACGGTTGCAGGCTATGACAGAGAGGCCGGCACAGTTCGTATTATCTTCCAGATTGTCGGTGCAACAACAGAAAAGCTCAATCACCTTAACGAAGGCGATTATATTCACGATTTTGTAGGTCCTCTCGGTGTTCCCACACATACAGACGGTCTTAAAAAGGTTTGCGTTGTAGGCGGCGGCGTTGGCTGTGCAATTGCACTTCCGGTTGCCGAAAAGCTCCACGAAATCGGCTGTGAGGTTCACTCCATTGTCGGCTTCAGAAACAAGGATCTTGTTATTCTTGAAGATGAATTCAAGGCTTGCTCAGACAAGTTTATTCTTATGACAGATGACGGTTCATACGGTCAAAAGGGCGTTGTTACAGCTCCCCTCGAAGAGATGATTAAGGCAGGCGAGGACTATGACCTCGTTATTACAATCGGTCCGCTTATCATGATGAAGTTTGTTGTTAAAACAACAAAGCCTTACAATATTCCCACAACAGTTTCCATGAACCCGATTATGATTGACGGCACAGGTATGTGCGGCGGCTGTCGTCTTACAGTTGACGGTCAGACAAAGTTTGCCTGTGTTGACGGCCCCGACTTTGACGGCTTTAAGGTTGATTTTGACGAGGCTATGAAGCGTGGCGCAATGTACAAGCCGTTTGAGCGTCATGCACACGAAGAAACATGTAATCTGTTTAAGAAGGAGGTTGAGTAATCATGCCAAATATGTCACCAAAAAAGGCTCCTATGCCATCACAGGATCCTAATGTAAGAAATAAAAACTTTCTTGAGGTAGCAACAGGCTACACAGAAGAAGTTGCAATTGAGGAGGCACAGCGTTGCCTTAACTGTAAGCACAGACCTTGTGTAAACGGTTGTCCCGTACATATCGCAATCCCTGATTTTATCAAAGAGGTTGCTCAGGGCAACTTTGCAGGCGCTTACGATGTAATTTCGCAGTCAAGCTCACTTCCTGCTGTTTGCGGTCGTGTTTGTCCGCAGGAGTCACAGTGTGAGTCAAAGTGCGTGAGAGGCATCAAGACTGAGCCTGTCGGAATCGGCAGACTTGAGAGATTTGTTGCCGACTGGCACAACGCTCAGACAGATGTTAAAGTAAATAAGCCTGAGTCAAACGGTCACAAGGTTGCTATCGTCGGTTCAGGTCCTGCAGGTCTTACCTGTGCAGGCGACCTTGCAAAGAAGGGCTACGATGTAACAGTATTTGAGGCTCTCCACCTTGCAGGCGGTGTTCTCGTTTACGGTATCCCTGAGTTCAGACTTCCCAAGTCAATAGTTCAGAAGGAAGTTGACACACTTAAAGAGCTCGGCGTTAAGGTTGAAACAAATATGGTTATCGGCAGAGTTCTCTCAATTGACGAGCTTATGGACGATTACGGCTTTGAGTCAGTATTTATCGGTTCGGGCGCAGGTCTTCCGAGATTTATGAATATCCCCGGTGAGAACCTTTGCGGTGTTTACTCGGCAAATGAGTTCCTCACAAGAACAAACCTTATGAAGGCTTATAAGGATGACAGCACAACTCCGATTATGCACGCAAAGAAGGTTGCAGTTGTTGGCGGCGGTAATGTTGCAATGGATGCCGCTCGTTGTGCAAAGCGTCTTGGCGCAGAAGAGGTTTATATTGTTTACAGAAGAAGCGAAGAAGAGCTTCCTGCCCGTAAGGAAGAAGTTGAGCATGCAAAGGAAGAGGGAATTATCTTCAAGCTCCTCAATAACCCTGTTGAAATTCTCGGCAACGAAGATGAGTTCGTAACGGGTATGAAGTGCATTAAGATGGAACTCGGCGAGCCTGACGCAAGCGGCAGAAGAAGACCTGTTGAAATCCCCGGCAGTGAGTTCGTTCTTGATGTTGACGCTGTTGTTATTTCAATCGGTACATCACCTAACCCGCTTATCAAGGCTACAACAAAGGGTCTTGACACTCAAAAGTGGGGCGGTATCATCGCTGACGAAAACGGTCTTACATCCCGTGAGGGCGTATATGCAGGCGGTGACGCTGTAACAGGCGCTGCAACGGTTATCCTCGCAATGGGTGCAGGCAAAACAGCCGCAGCCGCTATTGACGAGTACATCCAGAATAAAAATAAGTAATTTTTGTTCTGAGATGAAAATGGAAAATTGAAAATGTAAAATTAAGGTCGGCGGTGTGCCACCGCTGTCTATTCGAGAAGATAGTTAGATAAAGAGATTGCATCAGATGCCCGAGAAAGGCTCTGATGCAATTTTTGTTATATAAAATGATATGTTGAGAAACAATGTATTGTGTTAGCTCGCACCGATTTTGCAATCGTTGCGATTGGCGAACGAGGTTCGCCGCTACAAATGAATACATAACATTATAATTTGTGCATGCGGTCATAATTTAATGCTCGACAAAATATGTTGCGGTCGTTATTTTTGGGTATAGAACCTCGGCTCTTCTGTTTTGCACAATAAATAAAATTTGTATATAGTCGGATTCTTTCTATTTTGGTATTGATTTTAGCATAAAATAGGTGTATTATGACTTTGGTATGCGGACGGGTGAATTTTTTCAGTGGTCCGCACCTTGTTTTTAAATATTGGTTAAGAGGAAAATTTATGAGGATTATAATTGTTGGATGCGGAAAGGTTGGCTCTTCAATAGCGTCGGAGCTTAATTTGGAGGGACATGAAATATCCGTAGTCGATATTAACCACGGTGCAGTCGATAAACTTGCAAATTCGCTTGATGTTCTCGGCATAGAGGGAAACGGTGCAACATATGATGTGCTTATTGAGGCAGGCGCAGAGTATGCCGATTTGCTTATTGCCGCAACAGCAAGGGATGAAATCAATCTGTATTCGTGCCTTATGGCTAAGGCGGCAGGCGTTACCCACACAATTGCAAGAGTGCGTAATCCCGAATACACAAACGACCTTTACAGAATCAAAGAGCATCTCGGTCTTTCTATGGCAATCAATCCCGAACAGACCGCCGCTAATGAAATCAGTCGTCTGTTAAGATTTTCGGGTGCGCTTGAAATTGATTCGTTCTCAAAGGGCGTTGTTGAGCTTATCAAGGTAACTGTACCGCAGAATTCGTCAATTGTCGGAACTGCTTTGAGCAGAGTTGACAACCTCAGAGGTAAGGTGAGAATCTGTACGGTTGAGAGAGGGGATGAGATGTTCATTCCTAACGGTGATTTTGTTATTAACGGCGGTGACAGAATTTCTGTTGTTGCAAAGCCCGAAATTGCCGCAAAATTCTTTAAGCGTATCAGTATTGCAATCGGCAGAAGTAAGGATGTTATCCTTCTCGGCGGCGGCAAGGTTTCGTTCTACCTTGCAAAGACTCTTATTAAATCCGGTGCGAATGTCAAAATTATCGAGAAAAATCCCGAACGCTGCAACTTTCTTTCGGAGGCTATGCCTGAGGCTGTTATAATTCAGGGCGATTGCATGGATCAGTCGCTGTTGCTTTCGGAGGGTGTTGAACACGCTGACGGCATTGCCGCTCTTATGGATTATGACGAAGAAAATATTATCATAACGATGTACCTAAAGGGCATTACAAAGGCAAAATTGATTACTAAGGTAAATAATGCGTCATTTGATCCGCTTTTGCATGATCAGAATTTTGAATGTATTATTCATCCAAAGAGCCTTACAGGCGAATATATTGCAAGATATATCAGAGCAATGCAGAATACGGGCGACAGCAATGTTGAATCGCTTTACCGCCTTAACGACGACAAGGTTGAGGCTCTTGAATTCAAGGTTAATGCGGAATCAAGGGTTACGAATGTTCCGATTATGAACCTTAATCTGAAGGCTAATCTTCAGATTATCTGCATTAACAGAGGCGGAAAAATTATTCTTCCGCAAGGTACGGATGTGATTAAACCTGAGGACACGGTAATTGTGCTTACCATGCAAAAAGGTCTTAGCAAGCTTGAAGATATTGTAAAGCGTTGAGGGGAGCGTAATGAATAAACGATTAATTGTGTATATCCTCGGCTGGGTTCTTATTGTCGAGGGTGCGGCTATGCAGATTGCAACCGTTACTTCATTTATATACGGCGAACACGAGGGGTTTTATTTTCTCGGAGTAGGCGCTTTGTCGGCACTTTTGGGATTGCTTGCCGTAAAAGTAAAAAAGCCGAAAAATCCCGTGCTTTATCAGAAGGCAGGCTTTGCGGCTACTGCGTTAAGCTGGATTCTCATGTCTTTTGTAGGATGTTTTCCGTTCTGGCTGAGCGGTGAGATTCCGAGCTTTATTGACGCTTTTTACGAAACCGTGTCGGGCTTTACGACAACAGGTTCAACTATACTTACCGATGTTGAGGCATTGAGCCATGGAATGCTTATGTGGCGAAGCTTTCTCCATTGGTTGGGCGGTATGGGCGTAATCGTGTTCTTGCTTGCGATTATCCCGAGGCTCGGCGGTCAGCAGAATATTTTCCTTATGAAAGCCGAGAGCCCCGGTCCGATTGTGGGCAAGGCTGTTCCAAAAATGAGAAATTACGCAATGATGCTCTACGGAATTTATTTCGGCTTGACCACACTTGAATTTATATTTTTAATTATAGGCAAAATGCCTGTTTTTGACGCACTTAACATAAGCTTTGCAACGGCAGGTACGGGCGGTTTCGGTGTTACCAACGCAGGTATCGCTTCATACAGCAATTATCTGCAAACCGTTATTGCGATTTTTATGATGCTGTTCGGAATTAACTTTTCCGTGTATATCCTCATTCTTGCGAAGAAGTTTAAGCAGGCTTTCCGCATTCAGGAGCTGTGGGTTTATTTCGGAATTATCGTGCTGTCAACAGCCTTGATTGCGTTTAACATCAGGTCACTTTATCCGAGTGCATATGATGCGGTTCACCAGAGCTTTTTCTATGTTTCGTCAATTATCACGACAACAGGTTTTGGTTTGACGGATGTCAATAACTGGCCTGAATTTTCAAAAACTGTGATTATGATTATCACATTTATCGGTGCAATGGCAGGCAGTACAGGCGGCGGTTTTAAGGTTTCAAGAGTTATTTTGCTCTTTAAGGAAACACGAAAGGAGTTTTCACTTCTCATTCATCCGAGAAATGTTAAGACCGTTAAAATGGACGGCAAGGCGATTGACCACAACGTTATGAGGTCAACTTCAATTTTCCTTGTGCTGTACATCGGAATCTTTGCGTTAAGCTGGCTTGTGCTTTCGCTTGACCAAACGGATTTTGTGACGAGTTTCACGGCTGTTGCCGCAAATATCAACAACACAGGTCCGGGTCTTGGAATGGTTGGCCCTGTCGGCAACTATTCGGAATTCAGTATTTTGTCAAAAATTATTTTGATTTTCGATATGTTAGCAGGCAGACTCGAATTGTTCCCGTTGATGTTGCTGTTCGCTCCGTCAGCGTGGAAAAAGTCGTAAGTAAATTGAAAAGATTATAATAAAATCGGGAAGACAGTTTGCAAAATGCAAAACAATGTCTTCCCGACTGTTTTTTATATATGGAATTGGGTGCAGTGACACGCTGCCGGCGGCTCACCGTCAATTTAAAAGCACATCTGCAATTGCGTTGCCTAACAGACTGCCTGAGTAGGTTGCCTCGTCAATGGAATTTGACTCTGTGCCGACTTCTATTAACAGCGAACCGTTGCAGACATATTCATTGTATGCAAAGTAGTCAAAATTCAGCGGTCTGGTCATATCGGGATAGAGGGTTTCGGCTTTGTCCTGAATTTTCAGGGCAAAGTTTAAATTTTCCTCCCAGCAGTCAAAACCCCGTTCACCGTCTGTGTCGCAACCTGCAAGAATCATAATCTGCGCACCCTTTTTGCCGTTGTATGTAAACACGGGCTTAACCTTGTTTTCATCCGTTCCGATTGCGTCACGGTGCAGGTCGATAACGACCTTGATATCGGGATATTTTTCAAGATTTTTATACACTGTGTCAACACTTCGGTCATACGAACCGTTGTAGGATTCATCGTGAATTGTCGTGTCATGAACCGTCTTTATTCCACGCTTGTTGAGCTGTTCGGTGAGTGCATCTCCGACTGCCACAACATTGAAATCGTTGTTGTTTGTGCGTGAATAAAAGCTGTCATAGAAAAAGTCAACATCTTCGTCAAGATATGCCTCGCTTGTGTGGGTGTGGTAGATTAGAACCTGCGGTGAGTTTATGCCCTTGTCAATTGAAAACGGCAGTTTTGCCGAAAGAAGTCCGTCAAAATCAAGCGACAGTCCCGTTTTGTTCTTGACAAAGCAGTTGTCAACCTGAGTTCCCGTGTCACCTATGGTGCGTTCCTCAACCGTGTATTTGTTCTCGCCGTCATGGTTGCCGTAGGAATCGTAATAGGTGCTTTTGTCACGCTTGTGATTTTTTTCGGCAACAGGTTCTGTGTCGGCTGATTCTGTGGACTTTTGGTCGGAAGCTGTCGGCTTTTCCGCCTTTGAATTTTCAAGCTTGTATTCTCCGTTTGTGAGAGTAAAAGCGGCAGCGGCAAGTGCCGCAGGATTCTGCGATTCAAAGCAGAGAGGCAGTCTGTATATAACGCTTAAAACAGCCGTTGTCAACAGTACAACGGCTGTGCTTGTTTTTAAGGCTTTTTTCAGTTTCTTTTTTGATGTTCCTTCACTTTTCACAAAATCACCTGCAATCCGTACATATGTTGGCTATCGGTTTCTGCAATAAATATATGCCGTGGCATTGGTGAATATGAGTAAATATGCGTGGATTTACATTAACGAGATGAGGTCGGGCAAATCAAATTCATTTTGCAATGCTCCGTTGAGTGCAAAGGCTATGAGCCTTGAGGCTCTCTCCGTGAGCAGGTCAATTTCTCTCGGAATGACTACAAGTTGTCTGCCCTGCGGCATAAGCATTTTCTGCGTTTTTCGGTTGCAGTCATTGCCGAGAATGTCAACCGCAAGCGTTTGTGCGTCAACAACGGTCGGCACTCCGATTGCAATAACAGGAACTCCGATTGTTTCCTTTGTGATTTTGGTTCGGTGGTTGCCCACCCCCGCACCGGGCGAGATTCCCGTGTCGCTTATCTGAAGTGTACAGCCGAGCCTTTCGGTTCTGCGTGAGGCGAGTGCGTCAATTGCAACAACGGCTGTCGGTCTTATCCGCCGTACAATGCTGAGAATGTATTCGCCTGTTTCAATGCCCGTCTGTCCCGTGACTCCCGTCTGCATTACGGCAACGGGGCGAAGTCGGTCAAGTCCCGTTGAACGGGCAATTTCTCCGCCTATGTGACGGGTGGCAAGCACTCGTCGGCTTGTTTTCGGTCCGAGTGAGTCGGGAGTGATTTCCATGTTGCCGAGTCCTGCAACAAGCACAAGTCCGTTTACGGGCAACAGCCGTTTGATTTCATTGCCGACGGTTTCAAGCCGTTTGTCGGTTTCGGTAAAATTGTCAGTGAGTGACGGCAGCTCAATTGTAATGTATGTGCCGATTTCCTTGCCGAGTGCCTGTCTTGCCTTTTGGTTCTTTACAATCAGCCGTGAAATTTCAAGACCGTTTTCACTGTATTTTTTGAATTCAATACCGCCTGTGTTTTCTCCTGCAATTTCTCTTGCCTCAATTGCAAGGTCGGTTCTGAACTGCAAAATAATCCCCCGTTTCGCAAATTTGTTTGTATATTGTTATTATTGTGCAATTTTATATTATGTATTCTATTTACAAGATTATTTTGTTTTGTTATAATCTTAACGCAGGTATCTACTGCCTAAAAGGCAGTAGATGCTCCTCTGCGTAGATTGCAATCTATCACAAATTCCGCTCCTTGCAAGCAAAGCGGAATTTGTTCAGATTTAAATCCTTTATCATAAAGAAAAAGAGATAGCTTATAATTCTAAAACAAACACACAACTTTACATTATATACAGGTGATTTTATGAACAAAAAATTTGCTGAAAAATTTACCGCAGTGGTTTCTGCGGTGTGTATGATTTCGGTCGGCATTGCAAGCGTAAATGCGGCTGAAATTGATGACGGATTTGAGTCGGTCACAAAGAATGCACAATCTTCGGATTCGTCTTTTCCGTCTGCATATTCTGCAATCGGCTATTCGCTTGTTGACGAAAACGGACTTCCGAGTAATTTCAGCTCAAAAAATCTCGGTTTTGTAACACCTATCAAGGCTCAGCAGTATAACGATTGCTGGGCGGTTGCAGGCACAGAAGGCTTTGAAACAAAGCTCTTGAAGCTTGGCTATCCCGTTACCGAGATGTCACATGACCACGCAAACGCAAGTTCCACAACCCAGACAAACGGCAAGGGTTGGCAGAGAAAATACCGTGACGGCGGATTTACAAATATTTATCCCGGCTATCTCACCTCATGGCAGGGCGGTGCAGAGATTGCCGATGTCGGTGAGATTGATTTTTCAAAAAATATTCACGGCGATGATATGACAGCCGACAAGACTAAATACGGCACAACAAAACTGCGTTATCTTGACGGCGCTGATTCAAACGAAATCAAGCAGGCAATTATCGACAACGGCTCGGTGACAGCGTCATATGCCACATCAAACAAGTGCTTTAACAATGCAGGCACAACCTACTTTATGCCGCAGTCATATGACGGCGACTATGTCGGCCACACAATCAGCATTGTGGGTTGGAACGATAATCTCAGCAGGTACAGATTCCCTAACGGAACAGGTGTGTTGCCGCAGAACAACGGAGCATGGCTTGTGCGCAACAGCTGGGGCGATAACAACACAATGGGCGGTTATTTCTGGCTTTCATATGAGGATAAGTACATTTTCGGCGATAAGTATTCCCCGAATTTCACAATTGACGAGGTGACGGAGATTACCGACGATATGACATTGTTGCAGGATGAACGCTACGGCGCTACATACAGCTTTGATTATGTTGACAGCAACGACATTACATTCATCAATTGCTTTGATTTTGGCGAAAACAGCCGTACACTTGATAAGGTGCTTTTTGAAACAAAGAGCAACGGTGCGGATTATGAGATTTACTACATTCCCGTAAGAGATGGTGTTCCCTCAAATGATGAGAGCGAATGGAAGTCTGTTGCATCGGGCAAGGTTGCATACAGCGGTTATCAGTCTGTTGATGCAAACGGATTTGTTGCACCGCTCGGAAGAGGTGCAGTCGGTGTGAGAATCAAGACAAATTCAGGGGAATTAAGTCAGCTTGGTGTAGGCGAATGGCTTACAAGTGCAACGAAAATGACTTTTCTCAATGATTCATCTTACGGTAACAGCTACATTAAATATGACGGCACAACATGTGAACTGCTCGACTGGTACAAAACCGAGAGAGATGATATGCTCGGCGGTACATTTGTTATTAAAGCTGTTGCACTCAAAAATGATAAGATTTTGAACGGCGATGTTGACCTTGACGGAGATATTACCGTCATTGACGCAACCACTGTTCAGAAGTATATAGTAAAGCTTGAACAGCTTGACAACACACAGCTTTGCAATGCCGATTGTGACGGTGACGGAGATATCACGGTTGCCGATGCCACGAAAATTCAGAAAATAGTTGTGGGAATCGGTGAAAATTGAAAGTTGAAAATGGAAAATTGAAAATTAATGTCGGGCAGACAGTTTGCAAAATGCAAATCATTGTTGCCCGACTGTTTTTGTATATACAGAAGTTGCGTTTAAATGTATGGGCGAACCGTGTATGCCTGCAAGTAATGGTACAAATTATATGTTAAAACAAATTTTATAAATGTCACAAACCCGTAGGGGCGGATATCATCCGCCCGCTTGATGAACGTTTATGTTTATACATATATTTTTGATGTGATGAAAATTGTGTATTCAATTTTGCACGCAAAGCGTGCAATCGTGTGCTTTGTACACGAACGGGCGAACACGGTTAGCTCCTACAAAATAGCGGTAACTTTGTGATATTTATACAGTTTATTTCTATCACAATGTTTGTGCCTTTACTTGGCGGGCGTCCAATGAACGCCCCTACTGGATTGTGGGAACAAATACAATACTACGCTCGGGCATAATATGTTTTTTTTGACATTACAAACTATCTGCACGAACATAAAAAGTCGGCTCGCCGTGCGGACTGTAACTTTTACTTGACAAAATGTACGAACAAATGTACTATAAGATATATAATTATTTTTACAACAAAACTAACGGCACGGGGTGATATTATGAACAAACCGCTTGCGGACAGGATTCGTCCAAAGACAATTGATGACATTGTGGGACAAAAGCATCTTATTGCACCCGACAGACCTTTGCGTAAAATTATTGAAAGCGGAGATATTCCGAATCTTATTTTCTACGGTCCTTCGGGGGTTGGAAAAACTACGCTTGCCACATATATTGCCAAAAAGACAAACCGTACCCTCAAAAAGCTTAACGGCACAACGGCTTCAACTGCCGACATAAAGGAGATTGTTGCACAGCTTAACACTTTTTCGGGGCTTAACGGAATTCTGCTCTATCTTGACGAAATTCAGTATTTTAATAAAAAGCAACAGCAGACCTTGCTCGAATACATTGAAAACGGCAGTATCACGCTGATTGCGTCAACAACCGAAAATCCGTATTTTTATGTATATAACGCAATTCTGAGCCGTTCGACTGTTTTTGAATTTAAGCCGGTTGAGCCGGATGAGGTTGAAAAGGCGGTTTACCGTGCAAGTGATTTTCTTGCCGAGGAGAGCGGTACGGATATTGAAATGCCCGAAGAATGTGCAAAGAAAATTGCATCGGGGTGCGGAGGAGATGTTCGCAAGGCTATGAATGCTGTTGAGCTTTCCGTGATTGCAACAGATGAAATTGACGGAAAAAAGGTTGTTAGACTTGAAACCGTTGAACAGCTTGTGCAGAAAAGTGCGGTCAGATATGACCGTGAGGGCGATGAGCATTACGATATTATTTCGGCTTATCAGAAAAGTATGCGCGGAAGCGATCCCGATGCCGCACTTCATTACCTTGCAAGACTGCTTGAGGCAGGCGACCTGCCGAGTGCGTGTCGCAGACTTATGGTGTGTGCGAGTGAGGATGTGGGACTTGCTTATCCACAGCTTTTGCCGATTGTAAAGTCATGCGTTGATATGGCGCAGGCTGTCGGACTTCCCGAGGCGAGAATTCCGCTTGCCGATGCCGTGGTTATGGTGTGCAATGCCCCAAAATCCAACTCGGCATATATGGGTATAAACAGAGCTTTGGCTGACATAAGAACGGGTAACTCGGGACCTGTACCCAGACAATTGCAGAACAGGCACTGTGACGGAGATGACAACCCAAACAAGGGACAGTTCTATCTTTATCCCCACGATTTTCCGAACCATTATGTTGAGCAACAATATCTGCCCGATGCCCTAAAGGACAAGAAGTATTACGAATACGGCAGAAATAAAAACGAGCAGGCATTCAAAGCCTATTGGGACAAAATCAAAAAGAAGTAATCAAATGAAAATTTTTTGACATGAAACTGCAAATAAAGTCAGATGTTGCTAACCGAACATCTGACTATTTGCTTTTATTATCCTGTTTTTTTGCTAATTATTGTTTCATTGTCTATTATGCACAATTTGAATGTGAATAATTTGTGACGCAAGAAATTTTATTATTCTTTAAAGGAAAATTATTAGCGGTTCAATAATGTAGAATTAAAGAGTAATTGTGGAGTAGTGTTGAGTAGCTTCACACGTGCAACAAAAAAATAATTCTGGAGGAAATCAAAATGGTAAAAAGACAACACAAAATCATGTGCCTTGTGCTTTGCCTTATGCTGGCGGTTTCAACCGTATTCGTCGGTGTAGTCAGTGCTTCTGCTGCAACAGGCGATACTGTTTACGTTAGGGTAAACAACGGCTGGTCAAAAGTTAACTGCTATATGTGGACTGACGGTGTCGGCAGCAACGCATCTTGGCCGGGTAAAGCAATGACAAAGGTTGAGGACGGTGTATATTCTTACACTCTTGACAAGGATTATACAATGGTAATCTTCAACAACGGCTCAGATCAGACAGACGACCTTACATACCCGGGTCACGGTAAAATCTATGACCTTACAAAGGGTACATGGTCGGATTATGCAGGTGCTCCTTCACAGGACGCAACTGCTCAGAGACCTACAAGCGCAACAACTGCTACAACAGCAACAACTCCCAGCGGTGAAGGCACAACTGTTTACCTCAACAACGAGGCAGGTTGGGCAACACCTGTTGCTTATATGTGGAACAGCAATTCTGACAGCAACGGTGCATGGCCGGGTGTAAAGATGACAAACATCGGTGGCAATGTATATCAGTACACCGCATCCAAGACATATACCAGCTGTATCTTCAGCAACAGCGGTCAGTCACAGACAGGAAACCTTACTGCAAAGGACGGCTATATCTACAACAACAAGACTAATCAATGGTCTGTTTATGATACAAGCCCTCTCCAGGTTAAGGAATTTACTGCTGATCCTGCATCAAACATCTACACAGGTACAGATGTACAGCTTTCTGCAACTGCTGCCAATAAGAGCGGCGCAGCAGTAAGCTACAAGTTCTCTGTTACTAACGCACAGGGCGGAACATCAACACTTTCCGACTTCTCTTCTGCTAAGTCAGTAACATGGACTCCTACAGTTGCAGGTGAATACACAATTACATTTGACTTTAAGGACACAGACGGCAACACAAACAACCGTACAATGACTCTTGAAGTTAAGGACGACTCAGCACTTGTTAAGCCAATCATCAAGAGCGTTACTCCTGTAAACCTTAACCTTATCAAGGTTAACTCAACTGCTACTGTAACAGTTAAGGCAGGCGGCGGTAAGACAGGTACTAACCTTCTTTTCTACAAGTATGTTGTAACTGATCCTAACGGCGCTCAGAACACACCTTACTACACACTCAACAACATTTACACATTCGTTCCTACAATGAAGGGTGAATACAAGGTTAATGTTTATGTACAGGGTTCTGACAACAGCACAATAAACAAGACTTATACTTACACAGCTGCAGACGATGTTACTGAGCCTACAACAGTTGTTGTTCCTACAACTGCTCCTCAGCCAACAACAGTTCAGCCTACAACTGTTAAGCCTACAACTCCACAGCCAACAACTGTTAAACCTACAACTCCTCAGCCAACAACAGTTCAGCCTACAACAGCTCCCGAAAGACTCCGTGGCGATGTTGACGGTGACGGAGATGTAACTGTTGTGGACACAACATATCTTCAGAAGTCAATTGTAGGACTTCCGGATGTTCCGGCTCTCGAAACACTTGACCTCAAAATTTGCGACCTTGACGGTGACGGTGCAATCAGTGTTAAGGATGCAACAATCATTCAGAAAATCGTTGTAAACCTTGATTAATCCAAACATTAAGTAAAAAAAGATTGGAGATATACCTATGACAAGAATAAAGAAGCTGTGCGCACTTGTTCTTGCTGTGATGATGGTTGTAACCGCAGGAGTAATTTCTGTAAATGCAGCTCAGAGTTCCGACTCTGACGCTGTGTCTGCGGATACAACAGAAACAGGCATCACAATTCATGTAAGAATGAGTGACGGTACACAGCCATATGTATATTTGTGGAACTCGCTCCCCACAAACAGCGCCATGTCAAAGTCTTACCCAGGTGAGAAAATGACAAAGGGTGACAAGTGGTATAACTACCATGTAGCAGATGTTACAAAGGTAAATGCCATTGTTACAGACGCTGACGGCAAGCAGTATTCTTCTGAGAAAAAACTTGAATCTGCTGCAAGCGCAGACTGGTACTGTGAAGACGGTAAATGGTCAAAATACAACCCTGACGAGCCGGATCCGGTTGGCAGCGTTGATATGCGTGAAGAAACAATTTACTTTGTTATGACAACACGTTTCTATAACGGCGATACAGGCAACGATGTTCATTGCTGGGATGACGGCACAGCCGGCAACGGTGATGACGACCCTGCATGGCGCGGTGACTTTAAAGGCCTCGGTGACAAGCTCGACTACATCAAGGCTCTCGGCTTCAGCGCAATCTGGGTAACACCTGTTGTTACAAACGGATCAGGCTATGACTACCACGGCTATCATGCTATGGATTTGTCAACAGTAGATGCTCGTTATGAAAGCTCAGACTACACATACGAGGATCTTATTCACGATGCTCACCAGAAGGGCATGAAGATTATTCAGGACGTAGTTCTTCAGCACACAGGTAACTTTGGTGAAGCATACTTCTGTAATCTTTTCACAAAGGATACAACTAAAGACCTTGGCAACCTTCAGGAGTCATTGATTCCTACACAGTATCTTCTTGATACATACGGCCTTAAGTCACCTGAGGAATACTGGGCTCAGAAGCCGGGTGTTCAGTATCAGCAGAGACTTAACCTTATGAAGAATGTTACTTACTCAGGCGACAACGGTAACTCAACCGGTCCTCAGCCTGCAGAGCAGGACTTCTCTATGAATAAGATTTCACAGAGTGATACTTACAACCCGAACAACTACTATCATACAGGCTATTTCCAGAGTCCTAACTATGATGACTGGACAACAAAGTTCAGCCAGATTGCAGGCGACTGCGTTGACCTTAACACAGAGAACCCTGCAGTTGCAGAATATGTTGTAGATTCATATTCAAAGTATATGGATATGGGCGTTGACGGCTTCCGTGTTGATACCGTTCGTCACATTCCGAGAGTATCTCTCAACATTATGTTCAATGACCAGCTTATGGACGCTGCTAAGGCAGCAGGCAAGCCTAACTTCTATATGTTCGGCGAAATCTGCACAAGATACACATCAGTTTGGTATCGTGGTCATGCCGAGGAGTCAACTCCATACTACACATGGAAAGAGTCTAACTCTAAGTGGGCAGACAGCTGGAACTGGGGCACATCAGCTTCAGACATCAACGACAACATGAACCTCGTTCTTCAGCATTATCTTGAAGAAGATAATTACAACGGTGATATGGATTCTACACAGCCAAAGAGCGACAACGCTTACCTTGACGGTATTACATATCACGGTTCCGACCGTTCTAAGGCATCAGGCATGGATGCAATTGACTTCCAGATGCACAGAATGTTCGGTAGCGCTAAGAACGCTTATAACTTCGCTGTTAACAACGACCAGTATTACAATGATGCAACATACAGCGTAATGTATGTTGATTCACACGACTATGCTCCTGAACAGCCGGATGAAACAACTCGTTTCACAGGCGGTACACAGACATGGGCAGAGAATATGGATCTTATGTTCACATTCCGTGGTATTCCTTGCGTATACTATGGTTCAGAAGTTGAGTTCAAGAAGGGTGAGCTTATTGATAAGGGTACACTTATTTCTCTTGAAAACTCAGGTCGTGCATACTTCGGTGATTATCTTGAGGGTACTGTAAACGCTACTGACTTCAGTGAGTACACAGCATCAGGCACTGTTGCTGACACTCTTGCAAGCCCGCTCAGTAAGCACCTTTCAAAGGTTAATGCTATTCGTCGTGCTATCCCCGCTCTCCAGAAGGGACAGTACACAGCATCAAACACATATGTAACAGGTGGAGATATGTCTTATGTTCGCCGTTATACTGACGACAACACAGACAGCCTTGCACTCGTTTCAATTTCTTCAGGTGCAACATTCAAGAACATTCCTAACGGCAAGTATATTGACGCTGTTACAGGTGATGTTAAGTATGTTACTGACGGTACACTTACAGTTCCGGAACTTGCTAAGGCTAACATGAGAGTTTATGTATGCTGCGCAAGCGGATTTACAGGTATCGACGGTCAGATCGGCGGAGATTCTGCTTACGCTAAATAATGCGGAATATTCCACACTCAACACGATTCTGATTCTGTAATCAAAATTAATTACGGCACTCCGAGTAAAATCGGGGTGCCGTTTTTTTGTTATTTTATTTGTTCGTAATATTTTAAAAAAATATGCTTATAATAAAAGTGTATCCGAAGTGTTATGTCAGCTTAAAAATGCTGACAAAAAATCTTTTGAACGAAAATACAAATATTCCACGCTTAAATATTTCCATGATATTCTCGGTATAGAATAACAATCGGGTAGCAGAAGTTTACATTAAGTAAATCTGTTACCCGATTGTTCTCTTATATTTTTTATTGTTATAATCTGCACTCAAAAATTTCGTTGGTGTCGGAAAACCCATGTGATTTATACCATTCTGCCGAATTTTCGCTTGGCCATGCAAAGACAAGTTCGCAGTTGATTGACGAAAGGTAGTTCTTTACATAATCGAGCAGTCGAGTGCCGATGCCCTTGCCACGATACTCTTCAAGCGTGAACACCTTTGTGAGATACGCAATAAATTCACGCTTTGCATTCGGGGTGGGAATTGTCGGAATAAGATATACAAACATTGCCGAAAGAATTTTCGCATTCTCATCTTCCGCAACGAAGATTTTATATCCCTTGTTTGTGTATAAAAAGGCAACGAACTCCTCGATAAATACCGATTTTGTTACACCGTCGGTGTTGTGTTCACCGTAAGTTTTGTCGTCCTCAACAGCATGTGTCCATCTCATTTCCGCAAGCTGAACGAAATCTCTGTCCTGAACCTCTCTTATTACCATGCTATCACCTCATCAAATTATTTTCAACTTAAGTATAACACAGATTTCTGCGATTACAAGGATGCAATTCGTCAGTATCCGCTCTCGATTCCACTCATCGCAGTTATTCATTTGGTATTGTTCCTTGGGTATTTTTCTCTTAGTCTTTTTCTATGGGTATTATTAGGGTGCAAATCGTGAGGGGGAGTGGTGCAGGAGATGCAGGGGGGTGGTGCAGAACTTACAGAGGAGTACTGCATTGCGTGCAGGGGGCAGGTGTATTATTTGCGTAGTGTTCAACAAGGTTGTCACGGCAAAATCCGATATCGTAAAAGTCTGAGTTGAGAGAAAATATATAGGGAGCAGGCTGAATTTTGCCGAATTTTCCGACCGCAAAACCGCCCGATTTTGAAATTATGTTTCGTTCGCAAAGATTGTTTACGCACTTTCTTGCCGTGTTTTCGGAGATTGCACACGCCTCTGCAATGGTGTGTATGGACGGATAACAGGTTTTTGTTTTGTCACAGCACTTCAATATGTAGCACAAAACCGAAAATTCGTGAGGTTTTAGCTTGAGGTCAAACACCTCGTTCGGAACCATAAAAAAGTTAGTCATAAAATCGCCTCCGCTTATAAGCACAAAAGGCGAAAAAATGTATATTTTAATGCAATTTTTGAAAAATTTAACAGAGTTTTTTTATACGGCAAATAATAACAATAATTTTAGTTACTGTTTTCACAATTCAGCAGGTGATCCCATGAACATACGCAGGGAACGGTACAAATTATATGCTAAATCAAATTATATAAATGTCGGAAATTTACCGTTATACCGTAGCGGCGAACATCGTTCGCCAATCAATTCGTGTGCAAGCACGAATTGAATAAAAGCTAATTTCAATTTGACATTATAATTTATTGAAACAAATAGATTGTATGTTTGTTCGTTTTGGTTTTGCAACCAAAACGATTGGCGAACACTGTTCGCCGCTACATTAGAATCCACAATTTTCATCACATCATAACATACACATAAAACAAATAATTTCATCAAGGCGGGCGTCCAATGAACGCACCTACGGCTTGTTTTATGTTTGCACATAAAACAAAGGGCGAACACGGTTAGCCGCTACATTGAATGGTGCAGACGGTGACAATGTTACGCTCGGGCATAATATGTTTTGCATTACAGAAACTATCTTCACGAACAGAGAGCGATTAGCACAAAGCAAATCTCTGGAGTAGCAGTATTGACTGTTTCAAACTGTCTACACGAATGGAGAGCGAGGCACTCGCATGCATAGGGGAATATTAGCACAAAGCAAATCTCGGGAGTTGTAGTATTGACTGTTTCAGACTGTCTACACGAACGGGGTGCGGTGACACACCGCCACTTGACAATTTTATGGTTGCGATATATAGTATAGTCAAGGGAAGAGATTAACGGCAAACGCCGTAAAAATTGTGGGGTGAGCAGATGAAAATAACACTTAATCCCGACAAAGAAACAGTAAAGACAGTTAAAGAGGGCTTGAAGAGGACAGGCGGTTACTGCCCGTGCAGAATTCAGCGTACAGAGGAATACAAGTGTATGTGCAAGGAATTCAAAGAGCAGATTGCCGATCCCGATTTTGAGGGCTTTTGTCATTGTATGCTTTACTACAAATCTAAAGATTAAAATAACCGAACAGGAGGATTGTTATGGAAATAGAGCTTTACAAAGAAACTTTTGAGCAGGAGGTTTTGCAGTCGGATATTCCCGTGCTTGTAGACTTTTGGGCAACATGGTGCGGTCCGTGCAAGATGATTGCCCCGATTGTGAAAGAAATCGCTGACGAATATGACGGCAAAATTCTTGTCGGCAAGGTTAATGTGGACGAAGAACCCGACCTTACAATGCAGTACAATGTGTCGAGTATCCCGACTCTTATGGTGTTCAAAAACGGTCAGCTTGTCAACAAGGCAGTAGGCTATCGTGAAAAGGACGAAATCCTTAAAATGCTCAAGTAAATATACCGACTATAACACAAAACCGTGTGTACAGAAAAAGTACACACGGTTTTTTTATTTGTCAGATTAAAGTGATTGTGAAAATTCTGAAATCTTATTCTGTATTATTTTTATTGTTTCTTCATTTGAATAAACAATTTCGGAATCAACAAGGCTCGTTGCAAAATCATAAAAGGGTTTTGCAAATCCACATTCATTAAGTTTAAAAACAGAGTGGCTGTTTTTTTCATCGGACAGAAGAAGGAAAAAGTCGTTAATCTGACCGGTCCCGCAATAACGAAGATTCTTCGGTAAATGGAGTTTGTCTTCACGAATAAGATGCAGACTGCTGTGCTTTAAATTTATTGCGGATTTGCAAAGTTCATTCAAGATTTTTATTCGATATTTGGGCGGAATAGGATTGTAGGCAATTTCGGGTATCTCGGTTATTCTGCCCGTCATAAGAAAATTGTCAAGCCCTCGTTCGGTAAAAATTGAAGTTTTTAACATAAAGTTGCGGTATTGCGAAAGACAGCTTTTTGCACGGTCAAATATGACGGGAAAGTTTGGAATGTCCTTTCTCATGCACATTTCAATTAATTCATCACCTATATACGGCGTTACGCATGGTTCGTATTCAATGGTAATCAAATTTGTGTTTGCAATGTCGTAGTGCCGCAAATGCTCAACATAAATACTGCTGTATCCCATAAGCGTGTTGATATCGGCAATCAGAGCATAGGAGTTATTTATTTTTTGTTCAAAGAGTTCTTTGTGAAGCTTGATTATGTTTTTATCCTGAGTTATTACAGCACTTCTTTTGTCATATGAAATCGTAATAAGGTAGTTGTCGGTAACAATAAAATATGGCAGAACGGAGCTGTTTGTTGTTTTATCGTAGTAGTAATAAGCATGGTAATCTGTTTTGCTGAGAAAAATCGGATAAATTTTGTTTAGCATGTTTATGTTTGAATAGTAGTTATCATAGGAGTCGTCATAAGGTTTAAGACCAAAAATATGACATACCGACAAACCTGCTATGTCGGTTATACTTTTTAATAAATTGTTAATGGGTGACTTGTCTTCGAAAATATCGCCGTACATATATATGGTGTTATTTTCAACAGCTTCCTGTCGCATTATGGTTTCAATTGCGTTATAGGTGTCGGATTCGCCTTTGATAACAGCAGGATATTCTATATTAAGCGATATTTTAAAACTCCGTTCGATAGGGCAATGCTTAACCTCGAAAATGTTATACAGATTTTCGATAAAATTTGCCGTGCAGATTCTGCTTTTGTACCTGTCTTCGCCTATAATTGCTATCTCATATTCTTTTGTTAAATTGAATTTTTCTTCGGGAGAAAGACAGAGCGAAGCACAGATAAGTTCAAGTTCCTCCATGGTGGGCAGTTTTTGACCGCTCTTAATACGCTGGAGTTTTGTTCGTTCAATACCCGTGATTTTGCTTAATCTGTATATAGTCGTATCCCCGACAGCTCTTTGAAACTTTTCACAAAACGACATAATCATCACCACAATCAGTTATAGTA
>OHAG01000759.1_pt1 | contig 24355 bp, 18 predicted proteins | sample 1577081 | NCBI WGS metagenome assembly OHAG01 (sample SAMEA3541513, study PRJEB24748) | human gut metagenome | biome: human gut; feature: human-associated habitat; material: faeces | place: China | collected 2012
CTTTTGCCTGTGCCCACAGTCTCGGAGTACGTCCGGCGCAGAGTTTCTGTGCATGTTTGATGTGGCTGATGGCATGGGACAGGGAGTCGTATTCTCTCGGAAGGGATAAGAATTCCCTTCCAAGGACCGTGCCCTCTGCGTCCATGACACTGCACGTACATGCGCTGTTTAACCCTAAGTCTACTGCCAGGATCCGTTCCACCGGGTTTTCCAATAACTTCACAGTAGTCTGGAACACAAAGTCCAGGAACCATTCCTTCCCGCGTTTCTGTAACGTAGGAACGCATTCCTTGTAGTTCCCGCAGTGACGCAGGATATAATCCACATCACTTTTCCTTAAATCCACCAGGATCCAGTCCCACGTATTCCGGATGAATACCTTTAAGGCGGCCTGGTACGTGCCGGTCCGGAGGAACATGTTCTCCCGGTACATGGCCGGATAAACGATCCCTGCCTGCGGCAGTCCCGGTTTTTCTCCACGGGAAGCCGGATCGGCAGCTTCCCATCTGGCCAGGTTACTCCGGTAGGAAGAAACCTTGCCAAGGGCTTCCGCGATGGCGGCACGCCGTAAATAGCACGGGAATTTGTAGAAATCCGCACCGAAGTCATAGGGAACCGACGGGTTCTTCTTGCTGGCTACCGTAAGAGATTCCACTAAGTTGACCCGTTCCTTCTGGGTCTTCCCGGAAGATATGGCATCCCATTCCTGCAGGCATACGTCCATAAAAAAGGAGACTGCCTGGCGGTATAAACGGACAGTATCCATAAAGATATGGTTCAGCCGTTTGATCTTGACAGAATATGTCATACTTAATTTCATGCCGCAGCCTCCTTTCCAAAAATCGTTACACCGTCAGTATGGAATATATTTCCGGACGGCATTTTTGCGGATAACACTTTTTGGTCATCAGAGCATAGAAAAGCTTCCTAAGACGTAAGAGCGTCCATCCGCCTAACTCACGACTGAAGTCACGAGAATGCGGCGAATGAATTTTCAACCACAGCTGCGATCTGATTTAGGGTATATCCCTGCTTGTGCATATTCAGAATCACTCTGTTGTTTACCTTTTTGGTTGCCCTTTCCGTTGCTTTTTCTTCGATATCCACGCTCAGATTACACATACTTCTCACATCCTCTCTAAACTCTTTGCTGATTGGAATATTATATTCGCGTTCTAATATATCCAGTTTTTCCTGTTCCCTTAGTTCGCTTGAGAGCAATGTTCCTACCATCTTGCGCGCGGCGCGTAAACTAAAAATCTCCCCGGAAAAATCCGGGGAAATTTGAATATTATTTTAGTTCAAAACCATATGTTTTTACCGCGGCCAGAAACTCTTTTTCTGTCATTTTTGTTTCTTCTATCGCGTCACTGATGGATAATTTTTTTTTGTTAATTAACTTCACATACGTGCTTATTTCAGTTGCTTTCTCAACTTCAGATGTATAAGTACACATGTCCGATACCTCCTCTTCTACTTCCTGCGTTACGGGCATACCGTATTCTTCGAGCTTTTTGAGTTTCTCTTCTTTAGACAGTTTTCGGTCAAACAGTGCATTTAAAATTAACAACATTTTGCTGTCAGTATCTCTTGGATTGCGTTTATTCCCGATGTTAATGACCACAACTGACATTAAGTCATAGCGCGGAGCGTCTGAATTTTTGCCAATGATAGTTTTGCGCTCAATTCTGTATCTGTCAACAGAATTTGCCCTGATTTCTGCACTATTAGAACAAATCCAAATAGAATATACCTTTTTCATATTTCCATATTTGTCCTTATCATCTGGATGGTTCGTAAATTCGCGTCCAAGTTGAGACGAAAGAATTCGCGCACAATGAAACCATCCACGGGTTGGAATGTCGTATCCTGGATGATCATCCTTCTGGAATTCCAAATTAATGAAAATTTTAATAGGCTCCTCTCCTGGCAAAAATATTGCGGTCAAAATATCAAAAATTACATGCTCTCCGTCTGCGGTTAAACTTTCTTGCGAAAGTTCCAGTGCTTTTAAGCATTTTGATGCTTCCTCCGAACCGGATTCTGCAACAATCACACCTTCTTTTGTAAAGCATTTCTCGATCTCTTCCAATTCCATTTTCCGGCACTCTTCCACCGTTTCCTTCAGAATGCGAGCGAGTAATGGTGTCTCTACCATTAACCTTTTAATATGTCGGTCAAGGGTAACATCTTTTTCGTTGAACAACACTAAGATTTGTCCCAGTGAGTTTAAACGTTTTTCCATTGGTTTCTCTCCTTCTCTTTCATTTTACCATATTTCACGCACAATGTGAATTGGTCATTTATGAAAGTTATTTTTTTAATTCTATTTCTGCAATCATCGCACATTGAGATTGCCCTATTGCACATTCATCGTCATTCCTCCTTTCTCAATCCCTCATCTTAATGGTTGCATCATCAGTATGCGTCCGCAGCCCTTCCAAAAGCGTAAAAAACACGGACCGCATTTTTGCAGTCCGTGCTTTCCTGTCACTGTGATTCTTATTTCTCGTATGGGATATCCGTCAGGAGGTTTCCATCGTACCGTACCGCCGCCACTTTCGCGTACATGTCACCATCCACATAGTAGCTGGTCTCATCGCTGTACACTTCGATTGCTACCGGCTTGCTCCTTGCGTATCCGGCCGGCGGTTTGATCTCCGCCAGGACGTACACACCGGCGCTGACCGGCTGGCTGGTCTTAAAGTAACCAATGTTCTGGTCCCCGTAGTCCTTTAACTCCCCGGTCACCGGGTCGTCCATCTTCACGTCCGCCTTGGTACTCCAGACGGTCATCTGCCCGGTCTTCTTTCCGAAGTCATCGGATAAGTCGATCCGTTCGGATTCCACGCATACCGGCGTGCCTTTCCTTACAAGGCCCGTATAGGTATGTCCGGTATCTTCCTGGCTCTCCACGATCGGGGTCCTTGTCCTGCCGGTGGAGATCTGCAGGTCGGTTGCTCCCATGGCCTCCAGGAACTCCTTTGATCCGACGATATGGGTATCTTTCAGGTAAAACTTCGCGTCTCCCGGCTTAAACTGCATCAGGAACCTTGCTCTCTCATCCGCGTCTTCGATCAGCTTTGCATCCTCCTCGATCTCATCAAAGCTTGTATAGCGGGATGCCGCATAAAGCCCGAAGATGGCATCGTCATGCAGGATGTATTCCCCTGTCTCGGAATCCACCTTGTTGACCTTTAAATAGGATACGTAATAGCTGTTCCGTTCCTTTACATCGGCATATCCCGTGAAGTCTTTGGAACTGTAGATATCCAGGTTTGCCGGTGCCGTCACGCTCCACGGTACCAGGGCTGCCGAATACAGCTTATCATAAGCCGTCAGCTCCCCGGTCGTGGACGGGATGTTATCCTTCCAGTTCATGCCGGACGCGTTGTTGTCATCCTTCGCCCCGTCCTTATAGAGGACATTGTCCGCGGTACCGTCATCTTCCGATACGGATGCATAGAAGAAACGCTTTCGCAGGGTATCGCTGTCATAGGTCTCCCCGTTGGCGGTATCCTTCCCGTTCCCGTTCTCCTGCTCATAGCCGTGGTACTTACTCTCATTGTTTCCGCCGCGTTCCGCGCCGATCTCCGTGATACCGGCTTCGCCGCGGTGGTCGTACTCGTAGTAGTCCTTAAGCGGATCCCGGTATCCCTGGCGCAGCTCCCACCCATGGTAGCCGTATGCCCCGTTCGGTGCCTCGATGGTCCCGGAAAGCCCGTCGATATCCAGTCCGTACTTATAGACTTCAAAGTCCCCGTAGTAGCCGTGTGCCCGGATCACGAACTCGCGTTCATCCTGGTTTGCGGTATTGTCAGAAAGCTCCTCGCCGAACCGGATCAGGTAATTGGATGCCTTTGCCTGTTTCTGCAGGGACATGTCCGTATCGAAGTTATAATGCGGGTCGTAGTTGTCGCTGGTGTCATTGCTCTTTTCCGCGTCATAGACACTCGGGACAATGACTTCCTTCGGCTTTTCGATGTCATAGCTTCGGTTCTTCCAGTCATTGACGTCCTTATCCCGTCTTTCCGGCTGCTGCTCCACGATGACATAGACACCGTACGGCAGGTAACTGGAGGTGTTGTAATACGTTCCGTTATGCAGCTCATCCACGGAAAGGGTCGTGTGATCCTTATCCGCGCCGCCGTCCTTCGCGCTGTCCCATTCCACGCTGTAAATGGTATCCAGGTCGTAGAAGTAGAACGGCTTTAAGTAATTATAGGCTTTCGCGATGGCATTAAAGAGTGCCTCGTCATAAACTGCTTCGTCATATCCGATGGTGCCGCCCTTTAAGGCGATGTTCTCGCCCTGGCCGTTGTCGACCATGAGCTTGGCTGCCTCATCCTGCAGGTACCATTTGACTGCGAACTGGCGGACCGCGTCGGAGGCTTCGGCATTCGCCCTTGCAAAATCCGATGTATTGGCGGTCACTTCGGTGTTCACACCGTTGTTGTCTGCCGGGTACTTCTCATAACCGTCCCGGTACCCGAATACGTTCTCCCGGATCCAGCGGAACGGTTTGAAGGACGTATCCTTATCCCCGCCCGCGGTACCGTCCTTATCCGCACCGTCGGTATTGGCCTTCGTGTGGCCCGGGTCCGTGTCATCCTTCTGGTACTTCTCGTAGAAGGTCTCAAACCAGTGCTGGCCCGGGTAGTTCTTCATGGCATCCCCGGTATACGTGGAGTGCATGTCGTCATCCCAGATGTCGGTATTGGCCGCATGGATGGCGTCAAAGAACTTCTCGTAATTGTACATCTCCACTTCCCGGGTCGCTCCCTCATCCTCGATGGTCGTGAGGGTGGATTCCAGGATGCGGGTGTAGCCGCTGTTGGCCGTGTCGTTGAGCTTATCGGAGCGGTCCGCGTCCACCAGCTTCCCGTCGTAGCTGTAAAGGCTGGAGTTATCCTTCACGGCTTCTCCGGATGCGCCGCGCTCGGAGGTCGTGTAACTCTTGATGTCGCCGACATCCGTGGTGTTTCCGCCCTGCGGGGTGCCGTAGGACGCCCATACGTTGTTTGCCCTTGCGGAAGATGTTTTGGAATCCTTATTATGCTCCACCTCCGTGTAGATCTTCTGGACGTTGGAGGATTCCAGTGTACCGTCGGCAGAGGTCTTATCCTTTTCCGGGAAGTCCACGGTCTTTCCGTCAAACGCGTCTTTGTACTTCCAGGTAAAGGTATCGTAATTACCGTCATCCGCCGCCTTATCCTCATACTGCGGGATCATCTCATTTCCGTTCCGGTCGACCCAGGTGATGGTACCGTCCGCCTTCCGGTAGAGGCGTTCCAGGTTGGACTTTAAGTATGCCTTGAAGCGGAAGTTTCCGATGCTCTCGGTGCTTTCGTCCTTGCTCTCAAGCTTTAAGAGCTTTGCAAACCAGTCCTTCGCGGTCTCATACCAGCCGTCCTCGCGGTCGGCGGAAATGTTTTCGGAATGGACTGCCCCGTAGGTGTCATGGGCATAGTCAATGGTCTTTGTTTCCTCTGTGGTCCGGTTATGGCCGCAGAAGCCACAGATGGCATCTCCGTCTGCGTTTTCGTAGCCACAATTCAGACAGTACCAGACGCTCTTGGATTCTTTGAGCTTCTGGATGTTCTTATCGATGCGGATCTTCTGGCGGAGGGAACGCTCATTCACTCCTAATGGTTTGGCAATCGTTGCTGCGTCATCCACAATCGTTTTTTCATTTTTCCAGGACAAGGTTGCCGTACCGATATAACTGTCTTCATTTTCATTTACGGGTACATAAGATAAAATCGGTTTGTTAAACCGGTAATACCATTTACTGTTCTCCTTACCCTGCATACGGATTGTTACTTTGCCAACGGCTCCTGTACCGAACAGATTCTTCGGGATCGTTACCATATAGTTGCCGTCCGCGTACTCAAACGGAAGCACCGTCGTTTTTTCCACCAGCTGCGTGGATGGTTCCTTATGCGTTGTAGTCACCCAGGAACTGGTTGTTGCCAGTGTTCCGTTGTTATTGAACTGCTGCATAACCCCATCATAAAGCCAATAAGATTTTGCTTCCGTATAAGTTTTCGCATATCCATCCTGAGCCGGCAATGCGTTCGGATAGGATGTGCCGCATGATGCAGTAAACTTTTTAAGGATTGCGGATTTGACAAATCCTTCGTCGTTTCTATCTACCGAAATGATATCCGCACTGTCTAACGGTACCTTCACGTAAACAAAGTATCCGCTTCCACTATCCTGTTTTACATATAATGCAGCTTGGTCTGGATTATATACGCAGGAAGACGGCTCTTTCTTTGTCGCATAATCATACCGGATAATCAGACTTGTGCTTCCATCTGAATTGGCCACTGCATCCACAATACGGACGCGGTTAAAATAGATCAGCCCATAGTCCCGCATAGCGCCGGATAAAACAGCGATCCAATCCGTATCGGATGTTCCTGAAATCTTAACACGGATCCATGGCGCATTTGCATCCGGTGTTCGGTAGCCCATATCCAATAACGCCTGATTGTACTTTGTAATAAAATCATTTACGTCAGCTGAGTTATAAGTCGTAGCGGATGGAAGCCCGAACATTTTGGTGTTGGCCGGGATCGCGCCCATTGTCTGTTCTTCTTTTGCACTTACATTTGTCACCGTATAAGAAGTACCATTGACATTTACGGAATCGCCCACGGAAGCTTCCACCGGACCTCCATTTAAAATGACCTGGGTATCTTTTACCCCAATAACCGGTGTTTTTACTTCTGTTTTTTCTTCCACTTCAATTTCGCATGGTTCTTCCACAAGGGTCGTTGCAACAAATTCAGCCCCTTCTTTAGAAGACGCGCTGATGTGGACATCTCCGGTTAAGTTCTTTCCGATGACAGAAAATGTCCAGCCGTTTTTCGCATTATCTTCTGTCAGGCTTCCGACCGTAACCATCTGTGTGTCCTTTTCCGTATTCTGGCTGTCTTTTCCGTTTGTCACTTCATTTGTTTTACCGGTAACGGAAAGCTCATAGCCCTCTGATCTGGAAAGTTCTTTGATATAGTAGTTGCTGCCATTCGGATTTGCGATCAGAGGACGACCGATCCAACAATTTCCGTTGTTCTCTTCATTATTAAGAATCGGATATACTTCATGGCCGCCAGTAAGTCCCTCAATGCCGTCCTGATTGGAAGAATGCTTATAATAAACGGTAGCGTCCCCTTCATCCGAATCTGTCAGTGACATCTCCTGATTATTTGAATCATGTCCAATATAAGCTTCATTATCTTCTGATACAGCATCGCCATCCGCCTGTGGTTTATGCAGGTTATCCGGTCCATCAAACGGAGAATCCGTACGTTTTACGATTGCGCCCTGGTCGTAATCATATGTACGGCCCGGTGCCTCGGTAAATACCATGAAAGAGGCATCTCCGTTTCGGTCGGTTGTAGCAACTGCCACAAGATCATCTTTCTGATAGACGACGTCCGTATGACCGTCCGGGTGGATAATGTCTTCTTTTGCAAACAATCCGTAAACGGCGCCTTCCAGCGTTCCATCTCCGTTTTCGTCTGCGTAGGAATCATACTGACCCGAATTTTTCATTTCCAGATCCAGATCCCGCTTGTTGATGTGGACTTCGCCTTCTGTCCGGTGATCAAATACGGTAAATGTATGATCCACAATATCGGATGCAAGCGGCGTCACATAATTTCCCGGGCCATCCGGAGTCCATTTTACGCTGTCGCGGACAGGATGTGATGCCCCAGAACCGCCATCGTCATCGGCTGCAAATAATGAAATCGCATACCGGATCCCATTCTGGCACATGGTGAAGAACTGTTCCACAAGCTCCTGTACATTTTTAACGACTGTCTGGATCCAGCCTTCTTTCTCTGTCTGAATGGCAGTGCTTAGATCCGCATCTGAAGCAGTTGCATTGGAGGCTGTTGCTTTTTCGACGGATACTTCCGCGACTGAACCGCGAAGGTCCAGATCGTTTGCCAGCTCTATATCCGAGATGGTTTCTTCCGCGGCATCATCCTCGTCCGGTTCCGCATTGTTTTTGCTGCTTTCCTGATAGGAAGCTTCAAAGTCCGCCAGATGCCTGAAGTAATCGTCCCCTTCTATATCCGGCATTCCCTCCGCATCCGATGCGGTAGCGATCGTTACCCGTTTCCCTGCTGTACTTGATACGTATACGTCCGCTGTCACGCTCTTATCAGGCTGCCCGGCATCTTTGCTTTCTTCCGTATCAGCTGCCAGTGTAACAGCATCGTTTATCTGCTGTGCCAACTTACGTGATTTTTTCGGGTCTTTGTAGGCATCCGGATCGGTTGAAAATTCAAAATAGTCAATATATTCCTCGCCCTGGAATACAATGATCGATACGGATACGCGGCATCCTTTGGTTAAATGCTCGATATCTTCCTCGGAAAGAAGATCGTATATTTTGTCCGTGGAATAGCGGTACTGGTCCCCGTCATCGCTCTTGATGGTAATCTTACTGGAATTCATCGCTGTGATGGTACCGGTATACTTATACTCTTCGTATTCGTAATCATTATCTATATCTTCATCCGGATCTTCCGACCCGCCTCCGCCGCCTCCGCCGGAATTTCCACCGGACGGGCTGTCCTGGTGCGGGAGATTCGTCACATTCCCACCGCAGGAATCATTGTAATCCTTATACTGGGAACTGGTTACGGTCTTCGTCTCGATCGGAATATCATCCGTATGGACATCATGCAGGATGTATCCGTCTCTTGCTTTGATCTCTTTTGCGGAATAGTCATAGGTCAGGCTGATGAACTGTTCATAATATTTATCCCGGTCGTCTTCCATTTCTTTTTTGGATTCTGAACCATCTTCATCTTCACCATTCTCATAGCCATTTTCTGCTGTTGCACAGAAATATCCGGTATTGGATTCGGAAATCAGATCCTCGCAAGTGGCAACTTCATTCTCCCAGTCCTCGATTTCATCCTCGTTTAAGATTTCCCCGGTTTCCGGATCTTCTTCCGGTTCCGGTTTTGCCGGATGCCCGCCACAAAAGCCCTTTGTGTATGTATACGTCTTCGTATCCGTATGAGCTGTTCCGGTACCGGCAGAATATTTTAAAAGTCCATTGGTATCCGTTACGTCATCATCAATGTTACACGGATCATTCCCCTGATCGCCATCCGGATTTCCGGAACCATAGTCCCATCCCTTCCATTTTAAAAACTGGCTGCCATTGTCATTGCCCCAGTTTTCTTCGGATTCAAGCTCCGTGGCGCCAAGCTGTCCATTCGCATCCGGGAATGCCTCCAGGATATCAAAATGGGAGCCTTTTAATCCCTTTCCGGTTTCAGAATCGAATTTTCTCAAATTAACCGTATAGTCCGCCTGGAATGTTTCCGTATGCTGGTAACGGACGATCGGGGTTGGTTCGTCTGGAAGCGTCTCCCCTCCGCCACCGCTATAGTGCCCGGGAGTCGCCTTGAACGGTAATGTGTATCCGCCGAAACGCAGCTGACCACCGCCGATCGCCAGATCGGTCATATCTTCTGACACAGACGAGGAACGCATGGATACCAGGCCGCCGGGAGCCATTGTCTTTGACTCTTCGCGGAATGCGCTGCCGTCTTCACCGAGCAGGATCTCTAAATTTCCAAGCCCATTATCCAGTTCCTCTGCAGTCGGGGCTGTGAAGATCAACTGTGTTCCGGATTTCGTGAATTTGATCTTGCTGTCCGACGGTAATTTTACCGTAAGGTTCGCGAAATAATCGCGGATGATATCCGGTGCCGGGCTTAATGGCACATCATCAACGGAGTTTGCAACCCCATAATCAAAATGCCGTTCGTATCCGCCATCTGCGCTCGGCGCAGTCGTGGTAAGAGGCAAGGTGATCGCCACACCGGTTTCCAGCGTTCCCGGGGAATTGCCGGAGCCATCTGACGGTCCTTTTGCTGCCTTTCCTCCGGAGGAACCGCCGGAATTGCTGCCATCTGCAATTTCATAACCAAAATATGTCAGAAATGCTGCTGCTTTCCATTGTTTGACAAAGTAATCCTTCACTTCCGGGTTCCCAATGAAATCATCAAAAAGATTTTCGCCAGCATTATTTGGATTGATGTATTTCATGACAATGTCACCACGGGCATACGCGCACAGTTCACTGTAATCCGCTTCCGGTGATGATAACACGCCGTTTCTAAATCCACCCGCTTCTATAACACGCGTGAAATAAAACAGCATGATACTGTACTGGGTGTCCCATCTGGAATCCCATTCCGCTCCGGATGGAATCGGATGGTTCGCATGAAGCAGTGACATTAAAAGCATCTTAAATTTTAATGCCTGGGCATCTCCCTGACTTTGCGCAATAAAATCCGGATAGGCCCCTGTAACCGGTAAATACGCATAATTTGCAAATGCCTGGCATCCGATTGGCCCTTCGTATTTTACCCCATTGGTCTGCGTGGTACTGACTTCATTGGAAGCATGGTTTTCAATACAGGAATTGTAATGCCCTGCAAGTTTGGAAAAATCTACGTTGATTTTTTTGGTACGATCTTTGAAATATGTTACTTCCTTTACACCAACATCCCCATGCTTTCTGTACCACCATTTGCCATAACCTAACGGCTCCTGGATGCCTTTTGGGGCACTGGAACTTCGCAGGGTGCTGGTCATTTCTTCGGCAAGGCCGGTGGCTACCCAATAGCCAGATGCTGCCATATCTGCATCAATCTGGCTCTGCGCATCGCTTGCAAAGGTCCGTTCTGCAAACGGCAGGGTGACCGCATTATGAAACTGCCCATATCCGGAAGCTGCCAAAGCATCCATGGAATTTCCGAGTACTAAAGTCGCAGCGAGGAACCCCGCTGTAACCCGTTTCATCTTCTTCATCTGATAAGTCGTCTCCTCTCTTTAAAATATCCGTATTTTCAGTATGTCTTATTTTATTGATTGTTCTACTATTTTTGGAAATTTTAAATTAAGCTTTTATATCACGCGGTTTGCAAGGCTTTTGATGATATAAATGACCAAAAAGTGTTATCCGCAAAAATACACATTGATTAAAATCATACATACTGAATTCGAAAATAAAAAATTCGATCTTTTTATTGGGAAACGGCGGTAAATGTCGTATAATATATATAGAGGATCGAATAGAAAAAGGAGGATTATTTATGTTTAAAAAAAGATTAAAAATGACAGCCGTCCTTTCTGCAGCACTGATGATGAGTGTTATGGCGGCGGTTCCGGCTTTTGCGGCCGGCTGGCAGAAAAATAACACTGGCTGGTGGTATGGCACCAATGCTGACAACAGTGCTTGGTATGCAAACGGCTGGCAGTGGGTTGACGGAAATGGGGATGGCGTTGCTGAATGTTATTACTTCGACGGTAACGGTTATATCGCAACCAACGGAACAACCCCAGACGGGTATCAGGTAAACGCAGATGGTCAGTGGGTGCAGAACGGAGTTGTGCAGACAAAGAGTACGGTAACTACAGCCAATACAAGCAGACCATCCTCGAAAGAAATTTTGGATTATCTGTATCGTGGGCGAAATGATGCTGCAACATGGACGCGTATTGATACTTCTAAACCTGAATGGAAAGATGGTGTTACCAATATCGACATGAGCAAAGCTGTCGGTTCCAGATGGACCCGCACTCATGGTGGCTGGTATTTCTTAGCATACGACAACGTAGATGTCGAAGCGATTGCTTTAAATGACGAAGGATACCTTCTTGCAGATACCACCACTCCGGATGGTTATTATGTGAATAAGCATGGCGTTTTGGAGATTGGCGGACGTGAGGTGGCACATTGTGAAGGCTGCATGTATGTAGCGACCAGTATCGATGTACCGGATAAAAATCATGTAGACCCGAACCAGTACCGCTATCAGGATATTGGAATTGGATATTCCTGGGGTATGACAAGTTATTCTTTCGGCAACTTAGTATACAATCATTTCCATGGATACGACAGAGAAAAAGGCGGCGCCGATTCTCGTGTCGATAGCTGGAACGATTTTGGAGTTTGCGTAAAATTCAAATAATCGTTTTGCGTAGCATAAAGAGCCGCGGCAGAGGCATTAGCCCGCCGCGGTTTTTTGTTATTCTCTCTCCATTGATTTTAGCTGCTTAACTGTTTCGGCACCATATACAATGGTACCAACCTTATCTAACATCATATAATGATTTTTATCGATTTCATACTGAGTGGTAATCTTCTCTTTTCCTTTTATTCCGTTCGCATTAGCATCAGTTGTATCTATGAGTGGCTCAACGAAATAATAAGTTTTTGTTTCGTATACAATTGCCCAAATCTGTTTACCATCATCTGCAATTAATGTGTTTGTTGTCCATGCTTTTATGTCCTCAGTTGCCTGAATATGTACAGTTGCAAAATCTCCCTCATCTTTAATTTCAATTGGCACAAAAATCGTGGTTCCCATAAGCGCAAGTGCTATTATTAGGAATGAAGGAATCCAATTTTCTTTTTTTGCGATGAACTTATATAGGGTTTCCATGAGCGCAGCTAAAGTACTTACCAATACCGATATTGTTAATATCATGATTTTTATTTTAGGATTCATCAAATAATACCACGTCGATTTTACACTTGTTATATCAATTGCATTTATTTTACGATTAGAGCTTAAAAATTCAATGCTTAACACCATGTATGCTGTTAATATCAAGCTAATGGCAATATAAATGAACCATCTTGACACAAACCACCGACCTATTTGTTGAGGATTAACCCGTTCACTTATACATGTATAAATCAGAAATAATATTAGCATTATTATTGCCATCACTATTACAGCAATAGCACTATACAAGATAAAAGAATACGATGGTAAATGCGCGTTAATATATCCAATGTTGTATTTCTCCAAATAATTCTCCATTGCTAATAACGCCAAAACTGAATACATTGCAAATATTATCGTTGATAATGCGGATAACCCAGTTATTATTTCGGGCCATTTTATCGTGTCATTTGTCAATTTTGCTGTTTTTTGGACATCAGCAATAGTTTGTTTACTTAATTGATTATTCGGTTGCGCGTTTCGCATAATTCTTTTGTTAAATGATTCGATTAAGTTTTTACGCCAATTTATGCAAATACTTGGCAAAAACAACCAAGAACTTTTTTTATTGTTATTTGGCAATGTACCTATATTTTTTTCCATTTTTTCTGTCTTCTGTTCGAATTTTCCTTTCTATTTTCCTTGCTTATATGATATTTATTTTTTATCCATTTCCATGGATGTTCGAGCCTATGCCATAAGCATACGTACACATATAAAAACGTGGTAAGGCTACAACGAATCATTCCTATCAAAACGATTATGAAAACTGTCATTACAAAACATTCATTCGCCATCGCATTGCGCCATATCTGTATAATAGCTTCAATAATGCTGCTTATCATTTTATTTATCACTCCTTACGCTGATCTTCTGCTAACATTTCTGATTTTAAGCGTTCTAAAATTTGCGCGCAAAGTTCTCTTTTACGATCATCTGTTTCGTCCCTTCCATGAAAAAGCAGCAATAAAGCCAGAACCGCAAATACAGCATATACCGCAATTGTTAAGAATATATTTGCTTCTGTATCGCAGGCAATCATTCCTGAATCTTTTACAAAGCTAATTGTCCCCAAGACTATAGACATAAATGTTAAAATACTGTCCTCTGTATGACATTGACTATTCATTCTTATAATTTCGTATTCGAATTCTGTCTCTAATCCATACCCTGAATTTTTCCGTTGCTCCATTTCCTGTCTTAGGCATTCGTATACTGATTGATAATACTCAATATCTTCCAAATTCAAAGCCGGATTGTTTTCTTCCACGTACGGAACCACTACACTACTGAATAACTCTTTTCTCTTGCTGTGTTTTTTACAGTTGTGTGTTTTGATTGCTGTTATGGTTCGATTGAACATAAAATATGCAAACAATTTTGTAAAAGAACCATATGCCCACGCAAACAATACTAATAGCGTTATTCTCTTGGTAAAATCAGTCATATCACTATCCCCTTTGTTTCGTATTTCTTTGTTTGGAACCCACACTAATATTGCGATCCGCGCATGTCAATCATGTAATCTTTGCTTTTTCTAAATTTCCATATAGTTTCATCGCAGCGATGACAATATGTTCACGCAGATTGCCAAAAACAGTAGGTATTTCTCGCCACATAATACAGAATGGTGCTTCTGAGGAACACTATTTTGAAAGCAATCTTGTTACATTTGCACTGTCTGTCATCAACCAGTACATTTCCCATAATTTTGGGGTATCCGCAATAAGTGGTTAAAAATCCACTCTCGCCGGATATAGCATTTATCCTTTAACCATTCCACAAGATGTGCATTGAGTAGGTTTATTGTTAGAATTATTCCACAACTGATAATTTTCTTTTAAAATATCCAGAGCATCTTCACAAGAAATCATCTCTGGATTCTGTTCCAGTCTGGAATGGATATAACACTCATATAGTTTATATGTCACCTTACAATCTGTTCTATGTAACGGAGTCATTTGATAAAGATGCTCTTTATCTATGCTACAATTAAATTCTCTAACAGGTTGTTCTCCCTGTTTGAAGAAAATTTCCTTCCCTGTTTTGGAATCAAAATATCTGTAAAGAAAGTACAAAGCCAATGCTTCAATCTGTTTTCCTTTATATTCAAATCCCTTTAATGGTCTTGGCAAAAACAATGCTTCATATAAAATTCTATATTGTTTCATATATCTCCTTCTGACTTTAAACTGTGCGAAATATAAATTACCTAAAAATACCGCAAGGGTGTTCCCCGGGAACACCCACTAAATTCCGCTCTTTTCTAATTCACGCTACCTATCATGAGTTTGCGTATTTTCCGCAAAATCGCGCAGATCCGGGTCTGGCATCTCCTGCTCAAACTCATTCAAGCACTGTACCATCATGGCGTATGTTCTTTTGCCTTCGCGACTGTTTACAGGGCCTTCCGGCAGCATATCTTCTCCTATACACACCTTAGTCCCATCTGCTGCATGCGTGACAAGCATATCTCCATTTCTGACACAGTCCGGCATTGCTATCCTGCAATATGCCAATAACGGATCCGTCTGGCTCAGTTCCCGATAGTCCCGCAGTTTTTGCTGATAACGATTCGCAATGGTGCACAGCTCATCCGCGCGTTCCGGTGTGAGCATTTCCTTTAATCCTAAAATCGCCCTTTCCCTCTGATCCGCATGTAAGATTTCTTTTGTATCCACATGGGTCAGGAACCGTTCTGCCTGCTTTGTGAGTGCTCCCAGTCGTCCCTGTGGATCAGCCACCGCCAGGATCTTCTGCTCTACCGGTGGCAGAGACTCTGCCGAAACCATATAACAGTCTATGTCATCCTCCGTAAGTCCCGTCTGCTGGAGTACGCCCCGGAATTCCTTCCCGGCAATTTCATTCGCGAAGCGCATTACGGTCGTTCCATGGTATCCGGGCTCCGGATCCTGTTCGCAGACTTCCATGGATACTCCGGTTCTTTTGTCCGTCAGTTCCAAGACCGTCCCCCGCTCCGCACTTCTGGCCTGCGCTTCGCATCCGTTTTTTAGTGCATCTGCGATAAACGGTTCCCAGCGTCCACGCAGGATCCGCACAACGCTCTGTTCGTGGATCCTGGTACCTACGCAGTGCAGGGCTTTATCAGTCAAAAGGCCGTCCCTTGTTTCTGCATAGCGTTTCTTGAACACATCTTTCGTCTCATTGTCCCAATGGTATCCGTCCAGGGTCAGGCGCATGTCCGTGACGTTCTCCCACTCATCCACGAGTGCGACCACACCTTTATCCTCCTGGAAGAGATAAAGCGCCACGCTTCCGTTGTCGCGGATGAAAAAGCCGTCCTTCCCGAGCGTTTTGCGAAGAGCCGTGACATCCAGCCCGTCAATCTCTGCCGCGTCCACGACTTCCACATCCGCATGGTCTTTTTTACCGTCATCCCGGGCATTATCGAAATCCTCATTGAGGTGGGACACTTCCTGCAAGGGAGTCAGGCCCTGCCGTTCCCGTTCCGCCGCGATCCGGTCGATCATGGCAGAATGTTCTCCGATAAAGTCCGCTTCCATCTGATCGCAGACCCGGCTTAATTCATGCATCGGTTTCCCATCCACGTAGGAATGGAAGACTTCTTCCGCCCTCCGGCGTACCTCGCTGCGTCCATACCCCATGCTGGCCTCATCCTTCGGTCTCCCCAGGTAACGGACGCCCTGTACGCTTTCGATCATCCCGGCTTTCATATATGCCATCGCCCAGATCCGGTCCAGGGTATTCATGCGGAACAGATGCATGGAGGATACCAAGAACCCGGACCGACCGCACCGGTATACGTTTAAGCCTGCGTATTCGTACGCGTAGTTCTCTCCCCTGGCCTGGGCACTGCCCTGCTCCTGATGAGTAGCATTGAAATGCGCGATCCCGATCTGTGCCTGGTCAAAACGGCTGTTTTTGACGGATTCTTTCTGCATGGTTCGCTCATAATGGAGGGATTCCTTTCTTGCCAGGCGGTTCCGGTACCAGAGGAATACGGGCTCCGGCATCAGACACGTTGTAAGGCGCTCCGACCGCCGTTTTGTCAGCTTGTCTAAGAAGCGGAAACTTCTCATAGCCATCAGTTGGTTTTTGAGCAGCTCCGGTGTCCGGCAGACGGATTCTAAAAACGGATTCACATCGCCCAGCCGGAACCGGGTATCATCCTTCGCTGTCTGGCTGATATCGTCTTTTGTGATCTTTTTCTGTCCCGGGCGGAGCACTTCATCCAGATCCGCGAATGCCGCAAAGATATCCTCCTGGCGTCCGTCCGTGATATGGCGCAGGGTCTCTGCCATTTCCCAGAGCTTCTGTCTCCGTTCCGGATGCGGTGTCATGACGCGTTCATACGCTTTATCAGCCGATTTTCCCATCCGTTTCGTAAAATGGGCTTCCTGGATGGAATTTGTCGGGACGCATGCCTGTTTGTATAGAATCTCATCTGCGGATTTTGCGATTTGTGCAGCAACATCCTTTGCATTTCCGATGCCCTTTTGCAGTTCCTCGGCATGGTCTGCCGTCCCGTACACTGCATCCGACGCTGCCTGTGCGGCACGCTTTACGATATCCGCTTTCGTCTCATCGAACTGGTCCGCCATATCGGATACCTTGGAGGCGAACGCTACCACATGGCCGAAGAGTTTGATAGCTGGCTGTGGCGACAGCCCAAGAACATGGACACACTTCATGAGAAAATCGCCCGTATCCTTTGCCTTTTCCGCTGCAGCAAGAAAATGCCCAAGGTTCCTCGCGTTCTTTCGCTGATGCTCCGCCCGGTAGATGGCGTCTTTGTAATCCTGTTCTTTTCCCGGTACGATATGGTAGGTGACCTTATCGGTTCCATCCGGGCTTTTCTTTAAAACATCATCCTTTGCAATGATCCCTTCTCCTTCCAGATATTCATAGGCTGCTTTCCGGCAGCCCTCCTGAAATTTTATTCGGCCCTCTCCGACCGTTAAGTCCACCTGATAGGCATCCGCTATTCTTTTCATCGCGTCCTGCATGGAGGCGATATTTTCATACTGGATCCCGCGCAGGACCCCGCAGGCCACGATATAATTCTTACAATGTTCAATCAGTTTCCGTTCTTCCGGATCTGGTGCTGCCATAGAAACGCCCTCCTTTGTGTTTGTTTCCTTCAGTATGTGGCACGCAGCGGAATAATCGCCGGCAGAAAACGCATGGCATTCCAATCTTGCACCCCCAATCCATTCCATTTTTGCAACCAACTTCGTTCCACTATTTTCGAAATCTCCAAAATGGAGCAATTTTAATGGAGACAAAAAAGAGCCTCCTCTCAGGGAAGCTCTTAGCGAAACATCTTAATAATATTATTTCTCCACGGGGAGAATTATAGCAGCTCTACAAGTTTAATGCCTCATAAATAGCATCAACATTGTAATCCGGAATAAAGTTCGGGGCTACATCCATAATTTTCTGGATCAAAGGCACGTCCTGTTCGACAAGATCATTTGCAATTTCCTCTGCTGAAGAAAACTTCTGCATCTTGGCACAAACCTGCTTAATCAACTGCAGCATTCTGCCTTTTTTGATGCCTATTTTAACACCTTCCTCATGTGCCTGATTTCTCATGATTTCCATTTCACGACACATAATCGCCACTCCCCTCATTTTCTTTAAAAGAAAAGATTCCTGCTATTGAATGACCAGGTTGATTGACGCCAAGCATTCATCGCTCCTCATGATCACTGTCAGGTATCTCTTTTTCGATTGCATGCAGGATGCGGGTAAGAGCGGGTTCAAGGACTAATTCTGCACGAATATCAAGCTCCTTACAATATTCTTCCTTTCTTTCCGCACTGATGATCTGATAGCCTTCGACTTGCTCCGGAATTGAAATAATCACATTGCGGCAATCTTCTATGTGTTCTAAAATGTTTGGGACAACCCTGCGAATAGCCTCATTCAGCTCAGGAATATCGGTCTTCATTAAGTCGCGAAATAATACATTGTGCTCTCCGTCCAAGCTATAAGCCGTTATACCGTTTAAAGCACCTACCTGCATCGCCCGATCATCCGCAAGCTTTTTAATTATTTTAGAATCTGGTATATTGGGAGAAAATGAGCTTCCGTTATCATATACGGGAGCAAGTATTTTATCAGTCTTGCTTCGTAAAATACCCCAATTTCCATTATTTCGGTCATTATTATTGATAAATCCATCAACAATAATACTGTCCCAAAAGCGTTCCTTGAGTCCAGAAATTCCCTGAAGCTCTGGATTATACTCCAAATGAAGCATAATTTCCTTTAAGTTAACAAAATGGTTGCTTGCAGTCGATTTGAATGTTGAATCCAATTCTTCACTTAATTGTTTATTGTATGTATTTTTTAATTGCCGAAACTCGATGAGTCGGTGATCGTCATCACACAAATCCTTACATGCAACTACTACTTGTTCATTTCTCACACCTAGCAACGTTTCATGTACGTCATATCCAAGCGTTGCGTAGATATGGCTTCCAATATACTCAGACTGAGGAGAAGTTGTATAAGAGAGACTCCCAACATTGGCCAATCCTTTTGTCGAATTTGGGTATTTAATAAGCCAATAATCATTTCCAATGAATACGCCTTCCTTGTCCCCTGAGTTTCCGCCGTATGATCCATTGCGATCGCTTATCTTCAATCCATTAAAATCGTAAATTTTCATTTGCATTACTCCTCCATTTCAGATATCCACAACGCATGAACGAAATATTTTTCATTTAATGCATCATATGTGGTTTTCGATATCACGCCAGCTGCATAAGCATTTTTAACATTGACAATAAATGCATCCACGTAATCAAAATACAGAATCGGATTTTCTTTATCACATTGTTCAAGCGTTTCAACAAGTGCACGTAAATTTTCCGGTATTTTCTCGGTGCATTTTATATCATGATCAATGTACGGGACCTTATGGTAACTCGATTGCATTTTTAATTTCCTCTAAAATAAGTCTACAATTTTTTGAACTCAACATTCTTATTTTGAGTATACACACTTATTTCGAGAATATCAACATTGACACATTTTTTAAAAAACGTTTTTTCGGTCTCTACAGTGCTTTTTGTCTTATTGCTCATGTTTATTGCAGCGGATCGTTTGTTGTATGCGCGATCAAAATCGGCACATATAACCAGGTGATCCACTATATCCTTTTTCCAATCGCTTATAAATTTAATGCGTTTCCGGTTTCATCGTACTGAATTTTTTCAATTTTCAGTACATAACTGGTATTCTTTTCCTTGTCGTATACTTCCATCATGTTCCCGGAAGAAAACTCAAAGGAATATCGCGCATCGTCCGACTCACCAGTTTGATCATATGTTCCATGAGATGCATGAGGTCCATGCGTTCCATGCATTCTGCGTATTCGTCGTAATGCATTTCACTTTTCTTTTTCATTTATTTTTTCTCCTTTCTCCATCCCTCATGTTAATAGTTATACTATCAGTATGTCGCCGTACTGTTTTCATAATATCGCAAAAATACATATCGCATCTTGCGATTGCCATTCACCTGCCAGATCTTGTAATCCTCTTCATTCCGCTATTTTTGAAAAAGTGGGTTTTGAAGCAGTCAGTTTTCCGACATTCACATATTATTTTCAAGGTGACATAAAGCATTGTGATTTTGCATAAGGAATAAAAAATATCGTTTTCAAAATTATAATTTGATATTTACTATGAATCGTGGTAGAATATACATATATTAGACCGCTTATTTTTGGAGGTGTTTTATGAATTGTCCCATTGTACGATTGTCTTCAGTGACCTTGGAAAATATTAAGAACGTTAAAAAAGGAACCGTTTGCGTTCCGATAACCGGCATAACAAAAGCCGGTGTTCTTGGCATTTATGGACAGAATGGCTCCGGTAAAACAGCTATTATTGATGCATTATATTTTTTACAGCAAATCATGATTGGCAGCGAGTTAGAGCCAGAGATCGCGGATTATCTGGATTCTGACGCAAATCATGCTGAAATCACTGCTGAATTTATCATATCCAGTAGCGAAAATACACTTTATGAAGTGGGTTATCATGTGCAGCTGGCAAAAGCGGATTCCAGGGTGTGGATAAACCGAGAATTTTTAAATTGTTCTGTGACCAAAAACGGGATCCGCTCCAATAAAAACATTTTCATGGATTATCAGAGGGAAGCTTCTGATAACATATTTAAACCGCAAAAACGGTTAGATGAATTAGTTTCACAGGACAAAAATTTATTGACGGACCTGATCGTTGCCAGAAAAATTGCCGAAAAAAGTAACTGCTCCTATATTTTTGGTGAAAGCAGTCGCGAAATATTCTGCCGATCTGATGCCACTCCTTTTGAGAACTATTCATTTGTTATCCGCTCACTCTTTCGTTTTGCAGTTAGGGATCTGTTTGTTATCCGTAACACGCATTCCGGAATGATTACCGCAAATTTCATGCTTCCAATGGCGTTCCGTATTGAAAAAGACCAACTGAGGGCTAAGGGTGATTTTGCAATCCCATTGATAGCTCCGGTTATTCTCGATAAGGAGCGGAAAAACCTGCTCGGCGTTATCGTGGAGCAGATCAACACCGTATTATATACGATTATTCCAGGTATGAATATTGAGGTTCGCGACTACGGAAAGCAGGCACTTGATTCCGGAGAAGACGGATGGAAAGTCGAGTTAATGTCTGCCAGAGCGGGGCACCGCCCTATTCCCATCCGTATGGAATCGGAAGGAATTATTAAGATTATCTCTATTTTAAATGCTCTGATTCAGGCTTTTGGGAATCCTTCCATTTGCCTGGCTATCGACGAGTTAGACGCTGGCATCTTTGAATATATGCTTGGCGAATTATTGGATATCTTCCAGAACAGCGCAAAAGGCCAGCTGATCTTTACTTCTCACAACCTTCGTGCTCTGGAAATGCTTGACAAGGAAAGCATTATGTTCTCTACAACGAATCCAGAAAACCGCTATATTCACATGAAAAATGTTAAGGGAAGCAACAATTTACGAAGCATGTATATCCGCAGCATTACTCTGGGCGGTCAAGATGAAGTAATTTACGAAGAAACGGACAGTCTGGAAATTGCCAGAGCCTTTCGAAAGGCCGGAAGGAGCGTGCAAAATGACTGAGAAATCAGCGGTTATTGTTGTCGTTGAAGGATATAGCGATATGGCCTCTATTGGCGCCATATTGAAAGAGTATTTTAGTTCTACTGAAATACAATTTGTTATCACCAGAGGTGATATCACCTCCAGAGATGGCGTCACCCCAGCAAACGTAATCACAAAGCTCAAAACCGAGATTGATACGATCAGAACCAAGTATGGCTATCAATGGAAAGATCTCATCCGTATTATTCATATAGCGGATACAGATGGAACTTTTACGAAAGATTGCGTTGTGAAGGCGGATGTAAAATCAATACAATACTATGAGGATCACATGGAATCAGCTAATGTAGAAGTTACTCAGCAAAGAAATGCGAATAAAGCCGAGGTCATGTTTAAGCTATCTTCCACCAATAAAATTAACAGTACCGATTACCGGCTTTACTTTAATTCTTGTAACCTGGAACATGTCCTGCATAATGCTTTAAAGGACTTTTCTGATGACGAAAAAGAAGAAATGTCCGATGCTTTTGCTGAAAAATACAAAGGCCATCTTCCAGAGTTTATAAGCTTTATCTCTGACCCAGATATTGCCGTGTCCGGAACATACCGGGAGACTTGGAAGTTTATTGTAAAGGACAAACATTCTCTACAGCGACATACAAATATGCATTTAATTTTCGATTCTGAGGGCCTGAGTACTTCTGCTCATAACTAAAAATCACAAGCGTGTGTTGTTTTGAGGTGAAACGAAGGCAGGGCTATATTCGCCCTGCCTTGATGTCTTATATGCCATTAAATTAGTATTGCGTGGCCTATACCCATAAAATTGTAGGTACGTCTCTACCACCATCCTATTTCCGCTCTCTAAATACTCCATTTGCTGATAAGTTGAGTTACACCTGTTCTGCCTTAAACTCCCGGTACCGCTCAGTCAATTCATAAGAAGCGCCGAACGTATGCATGCACGCTGCATAAAATTTCGGTTCAAATTCCCGGATCGCTTCCAGCTCTGCTTGGATATCCCGTCCAAGCGGACATCCGGCACAGCCTGTGCGTTTTAAGTGGTACCGGGTATAACATGCGCTATGGGTGATCTGGTACGTTTCCACATACTGCCGTTTGTCGTCATTCGTCAGCCAGAAAAGCGGCCGGTAGGTATCCCATCCGGTCCTATCCTCCTGCCAGTTCTCGGAACGCCGGTCGAAACAGCTTTTGTATGCAGTAGCGCGCGGCCCGCCCTCTGCTTTTCGGACACCAATGATATCCAGATCGAAGTTTCCTTCGTTCATTACCCGGTCACCGACCTTTTTCTTCGCATATTCGCAGCATTTGCAGGAAAACTGCACGGATGGTTTCTCCCGGATCAGGAATTTCTTCAGTCCTTTATGGTGCGCGATACGGAACTGCTCAGATTTTGCGGCGTTGCACCACCATTTTAAGGCTGTCTGGCAGTTCGGATAGTTCTTTACCAGCTGCTCATACGGCTCATTTTCCCACTGAAAACCGTGCCGCTGCAGGCGTTCCAGATAATCAGAAACGCGCTTATTGATGAACGGCGTCCCGTATCTATTTACGGCCAGAGGAATCGGCAGAACTGCTTTTTCCCGCCGAATCCGGATGCCGTAATGTTTCTCCAGATACGCTAAATGGTCTTTCGTCGCCTGGTATTCCAGGCCGGTGTCAAACCACACATAGGTTACCTTGCTTTCTTTATCACACCGCCAAATGGCGTCCAGCATCACATCACTGTCTGACCCACCTGAGATCTTGCAGGCGATGCGCTCATACGATGGATCATTCACGACCGTCCATGTTTTTGTAAACATCTTTAAAACCGCAAGATTCTGCGGGCAGTCCTTCAGTAATTCTTCGAGTGTATTGGCTTTTTTCCTTTCCATCATGTACTTTCCTCATCCTCATACGATTTCGTTTGAGGTGAGGCAAAGCCATGCTTGGTGAGTGTCTTTTTACGCCGCTGTCACATGTTTTTCGATCCGGCCATGCCAACGATCCGCATCCCGGATCATCGCGGCAACCTTTCCTAATGAAAGGCGTTACGCACACGATGGATCTTCTTAGCCAATTGTGAGGACGGCGTTTCCGAGTTTCTCGAAGCCGTCCAGTTCCAGACCTATCATATCCCTTTTGTTCTCATTCTTATAGTCTTCCAGGAACATGTTGAACCATTCGTCGATGAATTCCGGATTATCGTAGGCTGGCGGCAATACTGCGTATTTTTCCGCTGTCTTGCAGGCTCCTTTCCCTGTTTGGAACCGAATCTTTATCCGGTATACCGGAAGCCGCACCGGGACCGGCAGGAAATTTTTTGGATGGGCTGACGCCAAAAGCGCCTGAGCGCCACCTGGAATAAATGACTCATCCAACATCGTTACATGATTGAAAAACTGGTTTGGATGCATATTTTTTTCTCCTTCCTGTTTTTTCCTTGTTTTTTTCCTTTGTAAAATGGATTGTCGACAGACCTGTCTTTTACACAAAATCATTCCAGGCCTGATTGAGGTGGATCCCCTTTGCTGGATCCTGATGTTAGTATGTCTGATCGGCAATGGACGTTTTTTGCGGATAACACTTTTTGGTCAAAAAGATGTTTTTGGAATTCTTGTAACCCAATCCATTCCATTTTTGTAACCCACTTCAGTACACTATTTTTGAAATTTCCAAAATGGAGCGATTTTAAAAA
>OHAG01000761.1_pt1 | contig 24302 bp, 24 predicted proteins | sample 1577081 | NCBI WGS metagenome assembly OHAG01 (sample SAMEA3541513, study PRJEB24748) | human gut metagenome | biome: human gut; feature: human-associated habitat; material: faeces | place: China | collected 2012
GCCGGCAGTACCGGCGGCGGGGTGAAGGTGAGCCGGGTGGTCCTGACCTGCAAATCCATCTTCCTGGAATTGGGCCAGGTGCTCCATCCTCATGGGGTCCAGCGGATGCGTATGGACGGGAAGACCGTGGACAGCAAGGTGCTGACTTCCATTTATATCTTCCTGATTACCTATTTCCTGATCTTTTTCCTGTCCATCCTGGTGGTGAGCTTGGACGGATTCAGCTTTGAGACCAACTTCACCGCCGTGGCTGCTACCCTGAACAACATCGGTCCCGGCCTGGCCGGAGTAGGCCCTACCAGGAACTTCTTCGACTACAGCCATCTGTCCAAACTGGTCCTGATCTTCGACATGCTGGCCGGACGGCTGGAACTTTTGCCCATGCTGATCCTGTTCTATCCCAGGACCTGGACGAGGAATTGAAAGGGGCTGTTGCATGCGTATGATTTTTACGCATGCAACAGCTCTCTTTACGAGGTACCACCCATGTTCGACCTTCACTCCCACATCTTATATAACATCGACGGGGACGACGGATCCCGCAGTGAGGCCATGTCCTTGGCCATGCTCCGGCAGGCAGCGGCGGCCGGCACCACCGACCTTTTTGCTACGCCCCATTTCCACCGCAGGGGCATCTGTCCCAACTGGGACCTCATCACGGAACGGCTGGTCCAGCTCCAGCAGCAGGCCGACGCTGCCCAGATCCCCATCCGCCTCCACAGCGGGGCGGAGGTGAGCCTGGATGCGGACACCCTGAACTATCTGCCCGGCCCCGGAGAACACCGGGACTGCTGCCTGGCCGGCACCGCCTATCTCCTGGTGGAGCTGCTGCCCACCGCCGCACCCTTGGAAACCTGGAACCTGCTTTACCAGCTCCAGCTCCGGGGCTATCTGCCCATCCTGGCCCATCCGGAACGGTATAAGGCCATCATGGCGCAGCCGCAAGTGGTCCGCCAGTGGGTGGAAAAAGGCATCCTGCTCCAAAGCAACCAGGGCAGCTTCACCGGAGATTTCGGAGAAAGTGCCCTCCGCAGCGTCCGCTGGCTCTATGACCGGGGGCTGATCCATTTCCTGGGCAGCGATGCCCACCGCACCGATTGGCGCAGCCCCGATACCCGGAAAGCCCAGGAGGCCATCCGTTCTCTTACCGGGGGAGATGCCTTCCTGGCAGACTGCGATGCCCATGCCCGTCTGCTCCTCCAAGGACGGGTGTTCTATCCGGATCCGCCCCATGAGCCCCTGAAGAAAAAAAGGAGCTTCTGGTCCCGCTTTTTCGGCTGAATGTTTTCTGGGGAGTTTTTTGCCCAGCTCTTTTGGTACAATGATGGTGCAGAAGAAAAGGGCCTCCTCCCCGGGACAGCCAATTCTGAGCAAATGACAATGAAATTCACGGAGAAGACATAAAATGGCCTTGAATTTTCATGTTCTTTTCATTTAATTCATTTTTCCATTGCAAAAGTAACCCAATCTTGCTATACTACAGTCATATGGTCTTATACAAAAGTATATACCGATTTAAAACGAGCTGCCTGTAAAACATGGATAAATGTAGTCAACTGTCAACTGAATAAAGCACTTGCGAACAATCTTTCGGGGGGGGTACAGGCGTTTCCTGTACCCTCTTTTAGTTTGTCCTAAAAAGGAATAGTTTTCTTTAACAAGAATATATTGTTTATAGAATTTTTTTGGATGGAATCCATAGACCCAAAGGAGGTCCCATGAAACAGAAAATCCTGGCCATGGCCTTTGCCCTGGCTTCCCTCACCCTGCCGGCAGCAGCCCAGGAATATACCCTGCGCCCCGGCGACCAGCTGAACATCGTCGTCGTCCAGGAGCAGGAAATCAGCTCCAATCTCCAAAATTCCAAGGAGACGCCCTATACCGTCCGGCCTGACGGCACCGTTTCCTTCCCCCTGGTGGGAGAGATCCAGGCCAGCGGCATGACCGTGGACCAGTTCACCCAGTACCTCCGGAACGGCCTTTCCCGGTACTATGTGGAACCGGACGTCACCGTGAACATCGTCCAATTGGGCGGCATCCGGGTCCATGTGTTCGGGGAAGTGAAGAAACCCGGCACCTATGAACTCACCAAGAGCCATACCATCATGGATGCCTTGGGGGCTTCCGGAGGCTTCACCTGGGATGCGGCCAAGAAGAAGGTGTTCCTGATCCACCAGGACGACACCAATAAGGCCATCAAGATCAACCTGAACAACATGCTGAAGACCGGCAACCTGAAGGACAACCTGGAACTGAAGGAAGGGGACATCCTGTACCTGACCAAGAACGGCCGGATCGACTTTGCCCGGGATATCGTACCGTTCCTCAGCGGTGCCTACATGATCTCGGAAATCCATGACAACAATGACTGATAAAGGAGAACCATCTTGAACGAACAGGAAATCGATTTACGGGAATTGTGGCAGATCATCCGCGCCAACCAGAAATGCATCGCCAAGATCACCGGCGGCTTCCTGGGGCTGGCCGTGGCCTATCTCCTCATCGTCCCCAATACCTATCAGTCCACAGCCCTGCTGCGGATCAAACAAGAAAAAGGCCTTTCCAGTTCCATCATGGAACAGCTGCCCCTGGGCAATGCCCAGCTCACCAAGCAGCAGATGAACACCCATGCGGAGATCCTCAAGAGCCGCCATGTGGTGATCCCGGTGATCCAGCAGACCGAAGAAGAGAAGGACGGCAAGTTTCCCCGTTACGAAGATTATGTGAAAACTCACATCATTACCAAGCCCTATAAAGATACGGAAATCCTGGAAGTAGACGTCACCGGTAAGAGCCCGGAACAGGCCCAGGAGGCCAATCAGCTCTTGGTCCAAGGTTTCTTGGATCGGCTCACGGAACTCTCTCATGCAGAATCTGCCGCCACCCGGGAATTTTTGGAACAGCGGGTGAAATCCTCCAAGAAGGAACTGGACGACGCAGAGACCAAGCTGAAGGACTACCAGGTGAAGCACAAGATCTTCTCCACCGACAACCAGATGAAGAGCCTGGCGGAACGGATCACCGAACTGGATAAGGCCAAAGCCCAGAACAAACTGGATATGGAGACCGCCCAGGCGGCTCTGGGGTCCATCAACGGCCAGCTTTCCGAAGCCGGGGCTTCCATCGCCGACAGCCCTTCCATCCAGTAGGCCAAGAGCAAGCTGGTGGACCTGGAGACCCAGAAAGCTGGCTACATGGGGAAATACACCAGCGAGAACCCCAAGATGAAAGAAATCAACCGGCAGATTGCGGGGGCCCGCCAGAGCCTCCGCCGGGAGATCCAGGCCATCATCGCCCAGAAAGCGCCGTCTTCCAGCAGCGTCCAGCAGAAGCTCCTCAGCGACAAATTCACCAACGAGGCATTGATTGCCGTAGCCGAAGGGAAGAACCAGGCCATCGACCAGCTGGAAAAAAAGAATGCGGAAGAAATTGCCAAGCTGCCCCAGACCCAGCAGGGCTACCTGCAGGTGAAACGGGACGCGGACGTGGCCCAGGAAATCTACGTGATGCTGGCCAAACGGCTGGAAGAAGCCAAAGTGGCGGAAGTCATGGTCCCCACCGAAGTCCAGGTGGTGGACGAAGCCACCCTGCCCGATAAACCCATCAAACCGCGGAAACTGCTCACCTTGGTGCTGGCCCTGTTCCTGGGCCTCTTCGGAGGCACCGGCTTCACCATCGCCCGGGCCCTGCTGAACCGGAAGATCCGCACCGCTGCCGATGTGGAACAGTATCTGGAACTGCCCGTCCTGGGCGTGATCCCGGAAGTCAAAGGGGCGGAAAAGCAGGAAGAAGAAGGCTTTTGGGCCGGATTGCGGAGGAAATTATGGAAGAAATAAAACTCATCGTGGATAATGACCCCAAGTCTCCCATCGCCGAGACCTACCGGTCCATCCGGACCAATCTCCAATTTGCCGGAGCCGGACGGGAACTGAAGTACATCTGCTTCACCTCCAGCGTACCGGGAGAAGGGAAATCCACTACCATTTCCAACCTGGCCCTGACTTTGGCCCAGGATGGGAAGAAAGTCCTCCTGGTGGACTGCGACCTGCGGAAACCGGTCCAGCACAAGATCTTCGGGGTCATCAACCAGGGCATCACCAACTGCCTGGCCCAAGACGTCCCCTTTGCCCAGGTCCTCCATCCGGAAGTCTTCCACAACCTGGATCTTTTGACCAGCGGTCCGGTGCCTCCCAATCCCTCCGAACTCATCGGATCGGAAAAGATGGACCAGCTGCTCCAGGAGATCGGGGAAGGGTATGATTACGTACTCCTCGACCTGCCCCCGGTATTGGCCGTCACCGATGCGGCCCTGCTGGGGAACCTGGCAGACGGCGTCGTCCTGGTGGTCTATTCCGGCATGGTCACCCCGGAAGAAGTCCAGGAAGCCAAGAAACGCCTCCAGGCCGGCAAAGCCAACATCCTGGGCGTCGTCCTCAACGGCGTTCCCCGCAGACACAGCGGCTATGGCTACGGATATGGCTATTACTACTATGATTACTACGACGAGAACCATGTGAAGCATACCAAGAAGAAAGCGAAAAGCAAGGAGTGATCCGTAGGGCTGATCCAGGGCTGGGGAGCGAGCCCACCCAGTCAGCTTGCCTACGGATCACGATGAACGACAAACGATGAATGACGAATGAACAGGAGGTCGGACCAACCCATGAATACGTCCATGATTAAAAAAATCCAACAGGAACTGCTCAACGGGCTGGATGTCCTGCTGGTCACAGGAGCTTTCTGGCTCTGCTGGCAGCATTTCTACCAAAATCGCATCGACCATCCTTTTTACTACCTGGGCAACCTGATCATGGTGTTCCTGTTCGGCCTCTTCTATTATTCCATCTCCCATCTGTACAACGGCTATTCCGTGCCCATCAGCCGGATCTATGAATTGGTCTACAGCCAGACCCTGGCTGCCTGTCTCAGCGATGGACTCCTGTATCTCATGATCCTCTTGATCAACCGGCACTATATCACGTTCCTGCCCTTTCTGCCCACCCTGGTGCTCCAATTCTTCCTCATCGTGGGATGGACCGTAGCAGCCCACCAGTGGTATTTCCATCAGTTCCCGCCCAAAAAGACTGTGGTGATCCTGGGCCAGGGCCAAAATGTGGATGCCCTGGTGAAACAGTACGGCATGGACGTCCATTTCGATGTCCAGTCCGTGGTCCCGGTGGAGGAGTGCCTCAAAGACCTGCCCGGCACCATCGGCCAGGCCGAAGTGGTGTTCTGCTGTGGCCTCCACAGCCACAATCGGAACCTGGTGACCAAATACTGCGTGGCCCATAAGATTAGTACCTATGTGATTCCCCGGATCGGGGACGTGATCATGGACAGCGCCCGGAAAGTCCATCTCTTCCACCTGCCCATGATGGCCGTCCAGCGCTACAACCCTTCTCCCGAATACCTGATCCTGAAACGGGCCTATGACATCGCCCTTTCCCTGGTGGCCCTGGTACTCTTTGCTCCCATCATGGCCGTTGTGGCCGCAGCCATCAAAGCTACTGATGGGGGAGACATCTTCTACCGCCAGGCCCGGCTCACCAAAGACGGCAAAGTCTTTCAGGTATTGAAATTCCGCAGCATGCGCATGGATGCAGAAAAAGACGGTGTAGCCCGGCTCAGTACCGGCGAAAACGATCCCCGGGTCACCAAAGTAGGCCGCTTCATCCGCGCCGTCCGCTTCGATGAACTGCCCCAGCTGCTGAACATCCTCAAAGGCGACATGGCCATCGTAGGCCCAAGACCCGAACGCCCGGCCATCTCCGCCCAGTATGCCCAAGCCATGCCCGAATGGAACTTGCGGTTACAGGCCAAATGCGGCCTCACCGGCTACGCCCAAGTCTACGGCCAGTACAACACCACCCCCTACGACAAACTGCTCCTGGATCTCATGTATATCGCCAAGCCAAGCTTGTTTGAAGATTTCAAGATCATCTTCGCCACGGTGAAGATCCTGTTCATGAAGGAGAGTACCGCCGGGGTGGCCGAAGGGCAGGTTACGGCGGAGGCGGAACCGGTGCATGAAGGAAATATGGGACAAAGTTTTAAATAAAGGAACAATCATTTATGGGTAAAAAAGATGTTTTGTTTTTGTGCCAGTTCTTTTATCCGGAGCATAATTCCTCTGCAACCCTGCCTTTTGATACTGCCGCCTATTTTGCGGAACAGGGCTTGCAGACAGGGGCACTGTGCGGATATCCCAAAGAATATACGGATGCAGTTCATGTTCCTTTGCAGGAAACGGTAAAAGGCGTATCCATCAAACGGATAAAGTATATGGAACTTTCCAGAAGGTCTGTTCTTGGCAGGTTGATCAATTACTTTTCCTTTACTATGGGAGCATTAGGAAATCTGTTCTATATAAAAGACTATAAGGTGGTCTTGGTTTACTCCAATCCGCCAGTTCTCCCTTGTATACCCATTATTGCCAATCTGTTGTTCCACACTAAAATTATTTTTGTTGCCTATGATGTGTATCCAGAAGTGGCCTACGCTTCCAAAAGTCTGCAGCCAGGGAGCCTGATTGACAGAGTCATGAAATGGATCAATGCTTCTCTGTATGCCAGGGCCTCCATGGTAGTGGCACTGACGGATGAAATGAAGGGCTTTCTGCTTCAGCACCGTCCTCAGCTGGATCCATCCCGGATCTGTACCATTGCCAATTGGGCACATGAAAAGAAAACTGCTCCTTCTGAAGAAGCCTGTCATCGGTTTGGGTATCAGGAAGGGCAGTTTGTGGTTTCTTATTTTGGCAATATGGGAATCTGTCAGGATATGGAAACCCTTCTGGGGGCAATCCGAAGAACTAAAGACAATCCCCAGATTCAATATCTGATTGTAGGGCATGGCAGTAAAAAAGAGCAGGTCAGAGAGATTGTCCATGAGTCGCCCCATGTGAAAGTACTGGATTTTTTGGTGGGAAAGGATTTTGAACAAGCAGTTTCCATCAGCTCTGTCAGCATTGTGAGTCTGGAAAAGGGATTGATGGGAACCTGTGCACCCAGCAAATATTACAGCTATCTTCAGGGCGGCCATCCTGTTATTGCCATTGTGGAAAAAGATTCCTATCTGGCCCAGGAAGTGGAACAGAAAAAAATCGGCTGCTTTGTAGAAATCGGCGACAGCGATAGGCTGGCTGAAATGGTACTGGAACTGCAGAAAGATCCAGGACTGATTGCTCAAATGGGAAGAGCTGCAGAGCGACTGTATAATGAAAAATATCAAATGCAGATTGGACTGAAAAAGTATTACAACCTGGTCCAAAAGCTGCTGAAATGATGAAAGAAGGTACGACGGATGTCGGAATTTAATGGCGCAACACTAATGATCACAGGCGGTACAGGGTCTTTTGGCCACACCGTCCTGAAACATTTTTTACAGACTGATATTGGTGAAATCCGGATTTTTTCCCGGGATGAAAAGAAACAGGATGACATGCGCCATGAGCTGCAGGCACAGTATCCGGAACAGGCAGGGAAAGTAAAATTCTATGTGGGGAATGTGCGGGATCTTCGTTCTGTGGAAGATGCCATGCCGGGAGTGGACTATATTTTCCATGCAGCAGCGTTGAAACAGGTTCCTTCCTGTGAATTCTTTCCCATGCAGGCCGTCCAGACCAACATCATTGGCACGGACAATGTGCTCCATGCAGCCATCAATGCCGGGGTAAAGCGGGTGGTATGTCTTTCCACGGATAAGGCGGCTTACCCCATCAATGCCATGGGGATTTCCAAGGCCATGATGGAACATGTCATCTATGCCAATGCCCGGGTGGCGGCAGAACGTGGGGGAACGGTCATCTGCTGTACCCGGTATGGCAATGTCATGTGCTCCCGTGGGTCCGTGATACCGCTTTTCATCGAACAGATTAAAAACAATCATCCCATTACCATCACCAATCCGGATATGACCCGTTTCCTGATGAACCTGGACGAAGCGGTGGATTTGGTGAAGTTTGCTTTCCAGCACGCCAATCCTGGAGACCTGTTCATTCAGAAAGCCGATGCCAGCACCATCGGGGATCTGGGGAAAGCGGTCCAACAGCTTTTTGGAGATACGGGAACTCACATCATCGGAACCCGTCATGGAGAAAAACTGTATGAAACCCTCATGACACGGGAAGAAAGACTACGGGCGGAAGATATGGGCAATTATTTCCGGGTGGTGGCCGACAGCCGGGATCTGAACTACGATCAGTTTGTGGTCAAAGGCGAAGTGCACACCATGGCAGATGAAGCCTATACCAGCCATAATACCCGCCGCCTGGACGTGGAAGGCACCGTGAAGAAGCTGCTGACCACCGATTATGTCCAGGATGAACTGCAGAATCGGGAACATAAAGAGAACCTGTAAGAGAGAAGGGGAAGCCATGAAGGAAAAACTGTTGCTGGTAGGGGCCGGCGGACTGGGCCGTGTGGTATCGGAACACGCAGGCAAAACCTATGAATGTGCCTTTCTGGATGATGGCAAGCCCAGTGGGACCTTTGTCTGCGGCGTCCCAGTCATCGGTACGGTCAAAGACCTGGAAAAATTCTATCCGGAATATGATAAACTGGTGGTAACCATCGGGAACAATCCTCTGCGGGAACGGATTTACCAGCAGGCAGCCAGGATCGGCTATACTTTTCCCAACATCATCCTCTCTTCCGTATATATCAGTCCCTATGCACAGATTGGCCAAGGCTGCATTTTTCTGAACAATGCAGTGATCCAGAACGGGACGAAAGTGGGGAATGGGGTCATCCTCAATCCCGGGGTGGAAATCCATCACGACAGCGAAGTTCAGGATTATGCCCTGATTTATACCAATACTGTGGTCCGGTCTCTGGCCGTGGTGGGCAAACGGGCCCATATCGGCAGTACTCTTACCATCAGCAACGAAGTGAAAGTGCCGGATGACGGGGTTGTGGAGAACGGCCATACCTTTTTATAAGGGAAATAAAAACGAAGGGATGCAGGAGTATGAACATTCTGGTTACAGGAGCTGCCGGATTTGTAGGAAAAAATCTGGTGGAAAATCTGAAAAATATCAGGGATGGGAAAAACCGGACACATCCCAATCTGAAAATCAATAAAATTTACGAATTTGACCGTTCCAATACTCTGGATGATCTGGAAGCCTACTGCCGACAATGCGATTTTGTTTTCAATCTGGCAGGAGTGAACCGGCCCAGGGACGAGGAAGAATTCCAAAAAGGCAATTTCGGCTTTGCTTCCGTGCTGCTGGATACCCTGAAAAAACAGCACAATACCTGTCCGGTAATGCTTTCCAGTTCCATACAGGCCACCCTCCAGGGTCGGTTTGGGACCAGTGCTTATGGCCTGAGCAAGAAGGCTGGGGAAGAACTGTTCTTCTCCTATGCATGCGAAACCGGAGCAACGGTCTATGTGTACCGCTTCCCCAATCTGGCAGGCAAGTGGATCAGACCCAATTACAACAGTGCCGTAGGCACTTTTTGTTATAATATTGCCCGGGACCTGCCTATCCGGGTGGATAATCCCCGGACAGAACTGGAGCTTCTGTTTATCGACGATCTGTTGGAAGAAATGGCAGCAGCCCTGGAAGGCAAACCCCATCATTGCGACTATCCGGAAAAAGGGACAATGGTGGAGGGAAAAGAATACGACGGCATGACGCCCCATTTCACTCCTGGAGGGAAGTACTGCGCCGTGCCGGTAACCCATAAAGCCACTCTGGGACAGATTGTTGCTTTGCTCCATTCTTTCCACGACCAGCCTCAGACGCTTCTGATGCCGGCCATCCCGGAAGGTTCTTTTGCCAAAAAGCTCTATTCCATGTACCTTTCCTATCTGCCGGAAGAAAAAGTGGCTGTGCCTTTGAAAATGCACCAGGATGCCCGGGGATCCTTTACAGAGCTGGTCAAAACCCTTGACCATGGCCAGATTTCGGTAAACATCAGCAAGCCGGGGATTACAAAAGGAGAGCACTGGCACAATTCCAAATGGGAAATTTTCATTGTGGTTTCTGGCCATGGGCTGATCCAGGAACGGAAAATCGGGACGGATGAAATCCTGGAATATGAAGTGGATGGGGATCATCTCCAGGCAGTCTACATGCTGCCCGGCTATACCCACAACATCATCAATCTGTCAAAAACGGAGAACCTGGTCACTGTCATGTGGGCCAATGAAATTTTTGATCCGGAACATCCGGACACCTTTTCAGAGAAAGTCGTAAAATAGGGGGCAAGGGAAGCGATGTTTGAAGATATCCACTGGAAAGAAAACGGCAAACTGAAGCTGCTGATCATTGTAGGTACCCGGCCGGAAATCATCCGGCTGTCCGCCGTAATCAAGAAATGCCGGACCTATTTCGATACTCTCCTGGCCCATACCGGCCAGAACTATGATTACAACCTTAACGGGGTGTTCTTCCATGACCTGGGCCTGGCAGATCCAGAAGTCTATCTGGAGGCGGTAGGGGACAACCTGGGGGCCACCATGGGGAATATCATTGCCCGTTCCTATGAACTGATGGCTGCCATCCAGCCTGATGCCGTGCTGGTGCTGGGGGATACCAACAGCTGCCTGGCTGTGATAGGAGCCAAACGGCTGCACATCCCCATCTTCCACATGGAAGCCGGAAACCGGTGCAAGGACGAGTGCCTGCCGGAAGAAACCAACCGCCGGATCGTGGATATTATTTCCGATGTGAACATGGCCTATTCCGAACATGCCAGGAGATACCTGGCCGAATGCGGACTGCCCAAAGAACGGACCTACGTGACCGGATCTCCCATGGCAGAAGTCCTCTATGCCAACCTGGCCCAGATTGAAGCCAGCGATATCCACCAGCGGCTCCACCTGACCAAGGGAAAATACATCCTGTTGTCCGCTCATCGGGAAGAAAACATCGATACAGAGAAGAACTTCACTTCTTTGTTTACTGCCATCAATAAAATGGCAGAAACCTACGATATGCCCGTACTCTATTCCTGCCATCCTCGAAGCCGGAAAAGGCTGGAGCAGTCCCATTTCCAGCTGGATCCCCGGGTCATCCAGCATGAACCTCTGGGCTTCCACGATTACAACTGTCTCCAGATGAACGCCTTTGCCGTGGTGTCCGATTCCGGAACCCTTCCGGAAGAAAGCAGCTTCTTTACCTCCGTAGGGCATCCTTTCCCGGCTATTTGCATCCGGACCTCTACGGAACGCCCGGAAGCCATGGAAAAAGGCTGCTTCATCCTGGCAGGCATTGACGAAAAATCCCTGCTCCAGGCAGTAAAAACAGCTGTGGAAATGAACAAGAACGGAGATTATGGTAAACCGGTCCCGGATTATCTGGATGAAAACGTGTCTACGAAAGTGGTGAAAATCATCCAGAGTTATACGGGGATTGTGAATCGGATGGTGTGGAGAAAGTAGAAAGATGATATAAGGTGGTGACTAGGTTTGAAAGCTTTATTAATATTATCAGATAATGTCTTTGTAACGCCTTATTTGTTTTTTTATTTAGCATTCTTAAAGCAGGTTAATATAGATTATCAAGTACTATATTGGGATAAGACAGGGGTGGAACGAATTGATGATGAGAAATTTATCCGCTTTCAATATAATAAGCCAGGAAAATTTTCGAGGCTTATAGGTTATTTTAAATTTCGGAAAAAGGTTGTTTCCTTGATTAATAGTGATAGTTTTTTTTTAATTATCCCATTGCATGCTCAAGTTTTTACTATTATAGTAGATAAGCTGTTACGCAAATTTAAACGGAAGTTTATTTTTGATGTTAGAGATTATAGCTATGAAAAGTTCTATTTCTTTAGATTATGCCAAAAATTCCTAGTCAAGAATTCCTTGATAAATATAGTATCTTCTCCAGGATATAGAGAATTTTTACCCAAAGGAACTTATTGGACTTGTCATAATATCCCGCCTAATTTAAATAGAGATTATAAACAATACAGTACAAGTAATTCAGAAAAGATAAATATCAGCTATATAGGTTCAATTAGGGTTATGGAACAAAATAAAAAAATAATATTGTTCTTTAAAAATGATATACGATATCATATAAATTTTATTGGACGTAATGCCGCTCAGTTGGAAGAATTTTGTGTATTGAATCATGTTAAAAATGTTACCTTAATTGATTCATTTTTGCCTTCTGAAACTCTTGCTTATTATTCCCAAACAGATATTGTCATGAATTTATATGGGAATCACACACCTTTGTTAGATTATGCTTTATCAAATAAATTATATTATTCGGCATTTCTGTATAAGCCTATTTTAGTATGTAAGGATACTTATATGGAAAAAATCATAAATCAATATGGCCTTGGATTTGTCCTTACACTGACTGATGGAAATGAAAAAGACAAGCTGTATAATTATTATAAGAATTTAGATCGAGAAAAATATATAAATAGATGTGATTGTTTTCTGGAGAAATCTATTGCAGAAAATAAAAAACTGATAGAAAAATTAAGAGAATGCGTAGACCAATTGAAAAGGAACGACAATGATTAAAGTGCTTAATTTATTTACAACTCTGGATAATGGTGGAGTAGAAAGTTTCCTCTATAACTATTATACTCATATGGATCATAATTTATTTCATTTTGATTTTATAGTACCTGGCTTTCATAAAGGCTTTTTGGAAGATAACTTTATACAAATGGGCAGCAAAGTATACCATGTTCCAACGATGCATCAAAATCCTCTAAAACAGTTTTATCAGATTGCACAAATTATTAAATATGGAAATTATGATATTGTTCATTGCCATGGGTATAAGTCTATCTTAGGTTTAATTTTAGGGAAACTTTTTGGAATAAAAGTTAGAATTATTCATAGTCATATGGCTTATGAAAAAGAAAATAGAAAACAAAAAATAATAAAAAATATAGCTGTAAAAGTTTTGGAAAAATATGCTACTGTTCAACTTGCATGTGGAATTGATGCAGCTAGATGGTTATTTGGAGTTCGAAATTTAAATAATAAAAAAGTTAGAATCATTAATAATGCAATAGATGTACATAAATTTTTATTTGATTCAAAAAAACGAGATAGAATCCGAAAATCTTTTAATATTAGTAATTCTTATGTCATAGGAAATGTAGCACGTTTATCTTATCAAAAAAATCAGGTGTTTTTACTAAAATTGGTTCAGAAACTTTCTCTAGATATTCCTCAAGTTAAATTACTTTTAGTTGGAAATGGAGAGGATAAAGCAGCATTAGAAACAATGGTTGATAAGATGGATTTATCAGATAAAGTATTATTCTTGGGAATTAGAAAGGATATTCCAAGTTTACTATCTGCTTTTGATATTTTTGCTTTACCATCAAGATATGAGGGATTACCAGTTGTCCTATCCGAAGCCCAATCTTCTGGTCTTGTTTCTTTCGTGTCAGATAATGTTACTCGAGAAGTAAAAATTACAAATAAGCTAATGTATCTCCCATTAGATGTTGATTTATGGGCTAGTAAAATCCATGATTTATATAGAGAGAAAGAAGCTTTATTGATTCAGCGAGTTGATACTGGAATGAAGATGTTTGGCAGTAAATATGATATATCTTTACAAGCTGCCCAACTGATGGATTTATACCGAAAAGAGGTTAATAGATGAAGTTTGGAAGATTTTCAAAAACAAGCCTATGCTTCTATACTATCAATCTGGTATTCATACTTTTTTATTTTATTTGGTCGGCTTATTTTTGGGATGATAAATCTCTAATCAATGATTTTAATTTTGCTATATTTAGTTGGATTTGTATCTTGTTTTGTGTTCAAATTATAAGTTTCTTTATAAAAAAAGTAACAAAATATAATTTTTGCTTGTGGTTTACACTATTGTCATATCTATTTATGTTTGGGTATTTATTTAGAGATTATTTTTCACTCTATACTGCATTATTGTGGAATCCAATCGTAAATTATTCTCAAACAGAATTGTTTCATACATATATATATATTATTGGATCCTTAGAACTTTTTTCATTTGGTTATTTAATTCCTTATAAATTTAGAGAACAAACCAAACTAAAAGGGGCAATTAAAGATCATAGAGTTTATACTATGGGGAAAATCTTTTTCTTCATAGGTTCTATCTTCACTTTCATTCACGACTTACCAATAATTTTATTTATGCGCCAAGCAAATACTTACGAGAGTTATTCTTCGGCTGTATCTTCAGGTATTTCTGGTAGCCTTGCACTTTTTATGTTGCCTGGTCTATTTTTTCTTTTTTTCAGTGGTTATTTAAAAGAAAGCTCAAAAAAAATATTATTTTTTATAGTGTTATCATATCTTTTACTTTTTATGATATTAACAGGTAGTAGAAAGATACAAATATTTTCTATCATCAGTCTAATTTTAGCCTTTAACGCATCGAATACAGTGTCTATAATTTCTATAAAAAAAATAATTAAGATAATGATGCTTTTAATACTGGGGGTTTGTATCCTTACGCTACTTGTAACTATTCGAGATTATAGGTTTAATTTAGACCAAGTAGTGAGTGGTTTTATAGATAATTTATCATCATTTAATATTTTCGGAATATTGATTGGAGAGATTATCGCTGAAACTGGATTGACTGGATTATCTGTTGCATCAATTATTTCTGTAGTGCCAGATTATTTACCCTTTCAATATGGTATTACTTTTTTGCGGACTATTCCTTCTGTATTACCTATTGGATGGTTATTAAAAGATTTTTTTGCTCAAGCTTCATCAACATATGTTATTAACCGATATACTGGTATTCCGGTGGGAGCCTCTATGTTTGGCGATTTATATTGGAACTTTGGTTATTTTGGCCTAATCTTTTCGTTTATTTTTGGAAATTGTTTTTATAAATTATTAAATAAAAGACAGGATATAGAGGGTCATTATAATTATTGCTACAATATGGCACTTTATTTTTCTCTTTTTTCGATTTTAATTATACTAGTTCGAAGCGAATTTTTTGATGTTTTTCGGCCCTTCACATATGTGTACTTCTTTTCGCATATTTTATTAAAATTCGTAAAATAGAAAGGATTCATGTTTATGGCATTTAAAATTGTTTTGCATGGTGCAACAAATTGGGGATCCAGTAATTATGGCGATTATATCTATACTGCTATGATTTACAACTACTTATTAAAGAAGGGGTTTCGTGTTCGTTGTTTTCAACCTTCAAGTTATTTCCTTAAAAATTTAAAAGATTATAATATACAGAAAAATTTTCAAATATCAACTATGGATGCGCTAGTTTATCTTCCCGGTGGCTATTTTGGTGAGGGACATAATGCAAGGCTAATTGACAATCTTATTCAATGGATTAGATTTATTCCTATCGGTCTTTGGGCAGCTATAAAAAATAAACCTATTGCTATTTTAGGAATAGGCGCAGGTCCCTTAAATTTTTTTCCCTTAAAGTTTGCAGTTAAATATATATGCAGGCATGCTTCTTTAATAACAACCAGAGACGAATATTCATATAATACGTTAAAAACATTATGTCCATCTAATCAATTTATTAGCGAAAGTTTTGACCTTATCATTGCGGAAAATAATTTAATAAATTATGAGGATAACAGCTCAGTAAATCATCCTATTTTACTCGTACATTATAATCATTCTCATGAAGCTTTAAAAAAATTTGCATACGCAACTAAAAAATTTAAGAAAGAGCATCCAGAATATAAGGTTGTTGTATCGTCAGATCAAATCTTAAAAAATGACAGGATCTTATTTGATGAGTTTAGATGTATATCTCAAATATCTGATTGCGTATTTCATCAATATACAACATCAGAGGAAATGACAGAATTAATAAGTCAGTCTAACTTAATTTTAACCTCAAAACTTCATGTTGGTGTAGTTGGAGCAGTAATGGGAAAATCGGTAATTTCTGTTCCTTGTCATCCTGAAAAAACAATGAGATTTTATAGTGAAATAGGTGAATCTGTTAGGTGTTTAGCGTTGGATACTTCATCTCCTGATGAGATTTTCAATACTATGGAAAAATATCGTTTAGAAAGGATTTCAATTAACCAAAGATTTGTGGCATTAGCTGAGTTAACCTGGAAACTTTTTGACAAATTTTTGACGGATCTAAAATGAAATTTTTAAAAAATATTTTTGTGATGAACACTTTATCATTATATTGCATGAATGTCTTTCGGTTGTTATTACCGTTGTTGACAATTCCTTATTTAGCAAGAATTTTTTCAACAGATATATATGGGGTAGTTGTATATATCAAGGCATTAATGACATATGTACAATTATTTATAGACTTTGGCTTTTTATTGTCAGCAACTAAAGATATAGCGATTACAAATGATAAAGTTAAAATTGGAAAAATAGTTGGAGATACTTTGATTGAAAAAATGATTCTTTCATCTTTAGTGTGCATATTATTTTTCTTTGTGAGTTTCTATTTACCAATAGTTAAAAATAATTTTGGATTTGTTCTTATATCTTTGGCTGCTACACTCAGTAATATTTTTATCTTAGATTTTTTGTTTCGTGGTTTGGAAAAGATGCACTTAGTGGCAATACCATTTTGTATTGCTAAGACCTTTGCAACCATATTAATCTTTATTGTAATCAGAAGTGATGGAGATTTATTAAAATTATCTTTACTAGATTTAATTAGTAATATCTTAGCTATTTTACTTTCTTGGTACTATAAAAATCAAAATTCAATTCGATTAAGTATTTCCAATTGGCATAAATGGCTTTATGATTTAAAGTTTTCTTTTGTGTTTTTTCTATCAAACTTTGCAACAACAATCTTTGGGGCATTTACGACGATAATAATAGGAATATACTTAAATACAACTTTGGTGGCCTATTGGGGCCTTTGTATGCAGATGCTTTCTGCGGCAAAGGCTTTATATAGTCCTATTACTAATAGCCTTTATACACGTGAAATAAAACATAAAGATATTAAACTGGTAAAAAAAATAGGCAGAGTTATGGCTATACCGATGGCTATGGGAACTTATATTCTACTTTCTCATTCAGACTTTCTGATGCGAATCATAGGAGGGGATAAATATTTAAATGCTGGATTATATCTTAAATTACTTTTGCCGGCTTTTATTTTTAGTTTTTATTCTATGTTATTTGGCTGGCCAGTATTAGGAGCAATAAAGCAATATAAGTTAACTACATTAACAACAATTCTAGCTGCACTTTTTCAATTATTATGCATGATTATTTTGATGGTATTTGATAAATTTGAGCTGAATCTTTTAGCTATAATTTGCAGTTTAAGTGAATTTATTCTATTTATTTCAAGATATTACATATATTATATGAAACGAAGTTTCTTTAAATCTTGATGGATTGTTGAAAAAATAAAAATGATGAGGTAAATAAAATGCGCTATAACCATAAAGTTAAGGTATTATTTTATAGTAACAATGAGCAAATTACCTTATACCTTTAGTTTTATCTCCTTTAGAACAATCAGCTTGGGAGCGAACTATATAGGACTTGTGCATTTCCATCTGGGTCTTTGGGGCATGATTCTTATTCCATTGGCAGTCCATCCCTTTACAACAACTGGAAGTGGAATATGATGGTCAATCGGTATTTGGAAACCAATGAATGGCAGCTGATTTTGGATGAGACAATGGATTTGATCCATGGGGTCAGCAGGGTTGTGATGGAGAAATTGGGAAGAGGGAAAAAAGAATAGATTTGAGTGCTAATCATTATGTGATTAATTAACGGCATGAATGGTTTTACTCCTTTTATGATGTTTAGGAAAGAAGGTCAAAATATGAAATCGGCTTTAAGTACATCAAAGCTCCATAATATGACACCAAACAGCATTGAAATAAACTCAACCTCATCATCTACAGCAGATGCTTCTCCAATCGTGCTACATGAGACTGATCTTCTTAGACTTAAGTTTATTCCCAAACTAGTAGACAACAAACAAGATCCGCCCAAATCAGTTTCTGGAAAGTTACTATTCGAAAAGAAAAGAAAAAATGACGATGCTTTTCCAAGTGATATAAATGACTCTTCAAAAAAAGTCTCAAGAAGGTCTGTTAAAGTGGGAGATTGGATGGAAGTCCAATTTGACACGAGTGAAACGTATAAATTATATAAAGGATTACAGCATCTTTATGAATTGTATGAAGAAATAGGGAGAATACCATATGGAACAGCTACATACACTAGGATAGATAGTGCTTTTCGGGAGTTTTTATCCATTATTCAAAATGAACCATCTGAAGCCATTATGATAGGGGAAAAAGAAAATTATAATCTTATTAAAATTTTACTTCAGATTATTAGTAAAACGAATTCCCTTGATTATTTAAGAAAGAATTTATCAGAGTTACAGAATGAAAGCATCCAACATCTATCATCTTCATTGAATTTTGAGAGGCTTCAAAGAGTCGCAAATTTGATGCAGGAAAACCTTGATAATAGTAACGAAGAATTTTGGCAAAAAGGTGTATTTAAAGAAAATCAGTGGGTTTTAGCCCAAATTTTTTCGTGTCCTTTTACTATCTTTAAAGATAAAGCATATGTCGGTGGGAAGGGAATCGATAACAAGAACGGAAATGTATGCGACTTTATTTATCAAAATAAAATATCACAGAATATTGCACTAATAGAAATAAAAACGCCATGTACTGAAATAATTGGTGGAGAGTATAGAGGTACGGTCAGTTTTAGCCAAGAATTGAGTGGCGCTGTAAATCAAGTCTTGAATTATCGTGATAATCTTATGAAATCGTATTATATGCTATCTAATTCAACGCCAGAGCCATTCAGTGCTGTAATGCCCAAGTGCGTAATTATAATAGGTAAACTTGCTTCTATGAAAGAAAAAGAAATCTCAGCGTTTGAAAACTTCCGCAATAGCTTGAACAATATTATAATTATGACATTTGATGAATTGCATAAACGTATTGTGGATTTAATCAAGCTCTTATCATGACCTCGGTAGATACAGGTGATAATTTCCGTCAAAGCTCTATCCAGGGCGTTATGAAACGAATCAAAGCCAAAGGGGCCCAAATTATTATTTATGAACCCACACTGGAAAATGGAACGACCTTCTTTGGCAGTGAAGTGGTCAATGATTTGGATAAGTTTAAAGCTGAGAGTCACAGTATCATTGCCAACAGGTATAATCACTGTTTGGATGATGTAAGAGAGAAGGTTTATACCAGAGATTTATTTGGGAGAGATTAAAAGGGAAAGCAAGAAGTCAGACACGGCTCTGACGGGCCTTGAGAGGTCAGACGTCAGCTCTGTTCGGCTTAGCAGCAGGTACGATTTGCTTTATCACGAACAAGCTGACGTCTGACTTCTGATAGGCCCGAAAGGGCCGTGTCTGACTTCTTGAATCTGACATCTGAATCCGGTCTGACTTCTCATAAAGGGCCAATCTGATGCCTTGCAGTAGTCTTATTATTTTAGCCAGGGTTCAATGGTGATACCGTTCACATTGAGTAATCTTCAAGAGAGGATAAAGTGAATGGATAAGAAAGGAATGGATCAATGAAAATCGCAGTCACCGGCGGCGCCGGCTTCATCGGCTCCAACTTTATCTTCCATATGCTGAAGGCGCATCCGGAGGACCGGGTCATTTGCCTGGACAAGCTTACATATGCAGGAAATCTGTCTACTCTGGCTAGTGTCATGGACAATCCAAACTTCCGCTTTGTGAAACTGGATATTTGTGACCGCGAAGGGGTATATAAGCTTTTTGAAGAAGAACACCCTGATATGGTGGTGAATTTTGCTGCGGAGAGCCATGTGGACCGGTCCATTGAGAATCCGGAAATCTTTTTGCAGACCAATATCATCGGGACTTCTGTGCTGATGAACGCCTGCCGGAAATATGGGATCCAGCGGTATCACCAGGTTTCCACGGATGAAGTCTACGGGGACCTACCGTTGGATCGGCCGAATCTATTCTTTACGGAAACTACGCCCATCCATACTTCCAGTCCCTACAGCAGCTCAAAGGCTGGGGCGGACCTGCTGGTGCTGGCTTATCATCGGACCTATGGGCTGCCGGTGACCATTTCCCGGTGCAGCAACAACTACGGGCCATACCATTTTCCAGAAAAGCTGATTCCCCTGATGATCATCAACGCCCTCCACGATAAGCCCTTGCCAGTATACGGGGACGGTCTGAACGTCCGGGACTGGCTCTATGTGGAAGATCACTGTCGGGCCATTGATCTGATCCTTCAAAAAGGTAAAGTGGGGGAAATCTATAACGTAGGCGGCCACAATGAAATGCGGAATATCGACATTGTAAAGCTGATCTGCAAAGAACTGGGCAAACCGGAAAGTCTGATCACTCACGTAACCGATCGGAGAGGCCACGACAGAAGATACGCCATCGACCCCACCAAGATCCACAACGAACTGGGCTGGCTCCCAGAAACCAAATTTGCCGACGGCATCAAAAAGACCATCAAATGGTACCTAGAAAACCAGGAATGGTGGGAGAATATTGTGAATGGCGAGTATCAAAGGTATTATGAGAGGATGTACGGGAAGAGGGGGTAAGGGAGTAAGTGTCTAGGTGGTTAAGTGGTTACGGATAAGCACGGTCAAACGTTTGCCTATTCTAGACTGTGCTACAAATCACTTATCCACTTACTCACTTATCCACTAGCCTCTCCCTCTCACCAAGGAGGCGTTACAACATGAAAATCTTGGTAACGGGTATCAATGGCCAGCTGGGCCATGATGTAATCAATAAACTGGCTGCACGGGGGCATGAGGGGATTGGCAGCGGGTCTTCGGCAGCTTACCATGGAGTGGCTGATGGCAGTGCTGCGGCCTCGGCTCCTTATGTGCAGATGGATATTACCGACGAAGCAGAAGTACGGGCGGTGTTGGAAAAAATTCGTCCCGATGGGGTGATCCACTGTGCTGCCTGGACGGCGGTGGATGCTGCAGAAGATGAGGAAAACCAGCCCAAGGTGCAGGCGGTGAACGTACAGGGAACCAGAAATATCGCTCAGGTCTGCAAAGTCCTGGATGCCAAAATGCTGTACATCAGCACGGACTATGTATTTGACGGCCAGGGAACGGAACCCTGGAAAGCGGAATGCCAGACCTTTGCGCCCCTGAATGTGTACGGCAGAAGCAAACTGGAAGGGGAACTGGCGGTCAAAGACCTGCTGGAGAAGTACTTTATTGTCCGGATCGCCTGGGTGTTCGGGCTGAACGGTAATAACTTTGTAAAGACCATGCTGAAAGTGGGGAAGACCCACGACACCCTGCGGGTGGTCAATGACCAGATTGGAACGCCTACCTATACAAAAGACTTGGCCCGGCTGCTGGTTGATATGGTAGAATCGGAGAAGTACGGGGTGTACCATGCCACCAATGAAGGAGGCTACATCTCCTGGTACGATTTTGCCAAAGAAATCTTCCGCCAGGCAGGCTATATCACCAAAGTCATCCCGGTGACCACCGAAGAATACGGCCTCTCCAAAGCAAGACGGCCCTACAATTCCCGCCTGGACAAAAGCAAGCTGAAAGAAGAGGGATTCAATCTTTTGCCAGATTGGCGGGAGACGGTATTTGGGGGAACTGGGCGTTGCTTTAACGGTTAAATGATTGCAAAACATTAGTGGTTAAGTGGCTAGGTGATTCAGTGATTTGGTATCGGGGCTTTGGTGATTAATTGGTTTGGTAATATTGTCGATGAAGTGTAGTTCTTTCGATAGAGAGAGGATTAAAGAAAACAAATCACCTAGCCACTTAATCACTTATCCACCTAACCACTTCAACCAGGAAAGGTGAAAAAACATGCAAATCAAAGTAACGAAAAATGTCGGCGGAATCGATGGGCTGTGCATTATCGAACCGGCTGTCCATGGGGATGCTCGGGGATATTTCATGGAGACGTACAATAAAAAAGAAATGGAAGAAGCGGGAATCCATGTGGATTTTGTCCAGGACAATCAGAGCATGTCCACCAAAGGCGTTCTGCGGGGGCTGCATTTCCAGAAACACTATCCCCAGTGCAAACTAGTCCGTGCAGTGCGTGGTTCCGTGTTCGATGTGGCAGTGGATCTGCGGGCTGATTCCAAAACCTATGGAAAATGGTACGGCGTGGAACTGACCGATGAAAACAAAAAGCAGTTCCTGATTCCCGAAGGCTTTGCCCATGGGTTCCTGGTACTCAGCGAGGAAGCCGAATTCTGTTATAAAGTCAACGACTACTGGCATCCCAATGACGAAGGGGGCATGGCCTGGAACGACCCCGAAATAGGTATCCAGTGGCCCCAGGTAGTGGGTGAATACCCTGGATCCGCTAGCAGTGAAGGATACTACCTGGAAGATGGCACACCGTTGAATCTCAGCGAGAAAGATACCAAGTGGCTGGGGATTCGGGATACGTTTAAGTTTTGATGGAGAGGACAAACCAATAGCAGCATGGACATCCTCGGCAAACAAGGAAGAGAGCATCCCTGATGGAGTAAAAAAATAGGAAAGGCTGTGGGATTCTGCCATTTGAGCTGACTCCAATTGTTAGATTTTTGGTTTAACAATTGGGAGTCAGCTCATTTAATTTTGGCGCGCAGCCTTTTTTCCGCTGTCTTATAAATGGCATCTAAAGTATCAGTATCGTCATTGAGCTCAGCCATTACGATATCGATACATTCTGCATTTGTAAAGATACGCCGATACAAGCTGATGGATTTAAACTGTTGCAGCAATCTTTTACGTAAATCTTCATCAGATAGCTTTAATATCTCCTGAAGTTCGGCAAGCCACTGTTTCACAGCCGGCGGCAATGTTATATTGGAGTTGCTATAGGGAAAATCATATTTAAGGATGAGTTGTATTCGAAAGTCTTCACCTATATCACTGAATTCACCGTTCTCCATACCGCTCAAATCGTATGCGATTACTTCGCATAATAAATTGAAGGCTTGCTCATACCTTTTCTCTTCGAAAAGAAATTCATACATGTTAAGCCGGGTGTTTCGATAGAGTCCCATAGAACCTTCGCTAAGGTGCTTAAGGGACTCCTCATTGAAGAATTGCCAGATGAGGTCACGATATCTGAAATGATGCAGATTATTATGATTCAGCCGGTCGTTCATTTCCCAAATGGACATATATTTGTGACGATGGAGATAGGGGACATATTGGTTCTCTGCGAGTTCTTGCCGGCCAGATTCGGTTAATTTATAAAAGCAGACAGGAAATTTCTTTTCCAATTCGGTATGTGATGCATTGCGTAAGAGACGGTCAATCAGGTCTGCCTTTTTCCGCTTACTTTTTGACCGATTGCTTTCAGTTCATTCTTTATGATTGGGACGGTAAGCTTTTGGAGCGCAGACTGCAAATCTCCAGGCTGGATGAAACCTCTTTTTTCCAGTGATTTCAATACATCACCAGGATGTTTTACTGAATACTCATAATACCAAAATCCCTGGAAGTCTTGATGATTCAAGTCTGTAGAGTAGGTATGGGCATAATCCAGCATCAATATTTCATGGGGATATAGGCCCCGTTTAGTAGGGAATGCCTTTTTCAGAAGTTGTCCGAGTGGGATTACGTCATGCGAGGGGCGGTCGATATGGGCTTTCAGTGAAATAGTGTTTTTTTCTGTATCATCATTTCCTTGAGGAATGACCTGAATTATTGTTGGAGTGTTGCTGGCAGCATTATAAAAGAATTTCTTTATTGAATCGAATAAGCCCATGGTATCAGCTCCTTGTTGGCAGATTTCTTTTGTTCCAGTATGCCATTTTCTCTCAGGCCTTTGTTCTGGAAAGACTTTTTTGATTAGAACCGTCTTCTTTGTTCTACAACTTTGCCAATTATCCACATAGGTATCGTTTTAATCTGATCGTTTGTACTGAACTGGTGATGAGAATGGTTAAAGAGTCCGTGCCAAGGTATTTGGTCCTTTCAGGGCCTTATGCTCCTGCAGGGTGGACTTAGCCTCTGGCCTTGCCGGTACTCTGTGAGCCTCCCGCCAGGGACGAACGGGTCTGCCCTCCCGGGGGAAGGGCGGGGTGCAGGGCGGTACGAGTATAGGAGAATTTTTTCCATCTGGGAGGCCGGGAAGGATTTGCCTGCGGTGAACCCCTCGTATAATAAAGTGGATTGTTTGGCAGCCCCTCACATAAGTGGGTAAGTGACCAGGTGCATTATAACGTTTTTTAGAACTTTCTAACAAGAAAGGAGCTCTAAGTCTCCCAAATCACTTAATCACCTAATCACTGAAGCGGGCTTCGAAACATTAAAAAGAAGTCAGAACACGGCCCTGACGGGCCTTGAGACGTCAGATGTCAGCTTTGTTCGGCTTAGCAGCAGGT
>OHAG01000763.1_pt1 | contig 24229 bp, 22 predicted proteins | sample 1577081 | NCBI WGS metagenome assembly OHAG01 (sample SAMEA3541513, study PRJEB24748) | human gut metagenome | biome: human gut; feature: human-associated habitat; material: faeces | place: China | collected 2012
GTCCGGCACCTACGATACCAGTTTTGATGATTTTTCCTTCTTCCTGTCTTTTGATCAGTTTCTGGTCCATGTTTAACATAATCTCATTCTCCTATCTGATTGAAAATCGTTTGAAGTTACATATGTGCTTATCAATTACTTTTGATACTTGTATTATATACAGTTTACATATGTTCGTCAATACTTTTTCTGATTTTTCTTTATTTTACTTGAATAAACTGCTCTTTTACTATATAATCTCATTAAATCATAGTTACATATGTGCCTATTGTTGTTTTCATCGAAAGGAGTCACTTCATGGCAAAGAAAGAAACGGATGATTTAATGTATAATAAGATTCTGCTAGCAGCAAATCTTTATTATAAAAATCATTTTTCACAACAAGAAATTGCGAAACGTTTAAATGTTTCGCGTCCCTGGGTTTCAAAACTTTTAGCAAAGGCTTTGGAACTTGGTATTGTAAAGATCACAATTGACTCTCCGCTCTCTGGAGATTCTGATCTGGAAGAAACCTTGCAGCAAAAATATAATTTACAAAAGGTTGTTGTCATCGATCGTGATGATACATACAAAGACTATGTCGCTCAAGCCGCCGCCAATTATTTTATTTCTGTCATAAAACCCAATGACACCATTGCAGTTGGATGGGGAAATGCAGTTTCACGTTTTATCAATGAGCTGATGCCTATGCAGCTTCCTGATACAAATGTTGTACCACTCGCTGGAAGTTTTGGAACAACATTTGAAACACTGCCAAACTACAGTGCATTAAAACTTGCCGAAAGAATTCAGGGAAATGCAGGCGTTCTTCATGCTCCAGCTTTTTGTTCTTCCAAAGAAGAATACAAAGCTTTAAGCCAGAACGAAAACACCCAGTCTGTTCTTTCTCAGGCAGAAAATGCAGATCTTGTGATCAACGGAATCGGAAGTTTTCATTCTTCCTTCCTAACACGACATCATATTCTCTCTAATGAATCCATCAAAGAATTAAAACAATACGATGCTGTCGGAGATTTCGCATTACAGTTTTTATCCAAGGACGGAAATACGATCGATACAGCACTTACCAAAAATCTTATCAAAGCAGATGTCTTTAAAATTGCGGATCACGCCCGCTGTGTGATTGCTATCGCTGAAGGTCTTGAGAAAACAGAAATCATACATGCTGTATTATCTCGTCATCTCGTTACTGCATTTTTTACAGATAAAGAAACCGCTTTATCTCTCTTATAAAATCTTTTAGAAAAATACTGTAAAATGATCAAAGGTCTGTGGATGGTAATCTCCACAGACCTTTTTAGAAAATCTCAATTCTTAATCTTAATAAATCTCAATCAATCCGCCAATTTCCAGATCTTCTGGAGTCAGCTTCTCTCCTTCCAGTGATATGCATCCTGGACGTTCTGCCTCATCTCCACCTTTGAAATCCAGAGTACAATGACCTAGCTGGGACAAAGTATGAGGTGCTTCCCAACCAACTGCACTGATCTTATATTCTTTTTTACCGATTCTGAATGTATCTCCTACTGCTGGATCTTCTTTTAACTCCGCTTTGGTATGAAGTACTGAAAGCTCTGCAAGTTCCGGAGGTGCATCCTCATTAAAAATAATAATAAAATTCATATCTTCATCATCCAGAAATGCTAACGCATCTGGACCTAACCCAACTATTTTAGACTGATATTTCATTTGATGATTTCCTTTCTATGACATAACCTGTGTGAGTGATTGATTAATACATTCCAATACTAAATGCAAATGCGATCAATACGGCTAATGGTCCTGTAACCAGACGTTCAAATAATACGGCTGGAACACCATATTCGATTGTTTCTGAATCAGCTTCTCCAAGTGATAATCCTACTGGAATAAAGTCACATCCTACCTGAGCATCAATTGCAAATAAGGCTGGAAGTGCATACTGTGCAGGAATGTTTCCAAGTGCAAACTGGGATCCAAGCAATGTTCCGACTACCTGTGCGATAACGGCTCCGGGTCCAAGAACTGGAGAAAGGATTGGAATACCACAGACAAATGCAATCGCTACCATTCCAGGTACTGTAGAACAGATTGGTGAAATTGTTTTCGCAATGACATTTCCAAGGCCGCTGGCTGAAATGATACCAAGCAGTGTTGCTGTAAATGCCATGAATGGAAGGATTGTTCCAACGACCATCTCTATCGTATCACGACCTGCCTGGAAACAGATATTTACCACACGTCCGACAACTTTACCGATGCGGACAACGATATTTTCTTTCTTACCTTCACTTGCTTTTGCAATTTCTTCTTTTGCCTGTGCTTTTGATTTTGGTTGTGGTGCTGCAGCTACTGTTTCGGCTGCCTGTGCTGCTGGGTTTCCTTTGATATGTCCAGCATAGTCAGATTCAAAGATATCATTTTCTGTAACTGCTGATACATAAATCTCTGGTGTGATATATTTTGCAAGAGGTCCTGCTTTACCAACAGGCTCGATGTTAACTGTGTAAATTCCTTTCTTTGGATATACACCGCATCGGGCTGTTCCACCACAGTCAACGACTGCTACTAAGACTTCATCATCAGGAAGAGTCTCTTTAAATCCGTCAACGGCTTTTCCTCCTGTCATTGCTGCGATTCTTTGAGCAACCGGATGGATTCCTCCACCTGTAACACTTAAGATCTTATTGCATTTCTCTGTTGGAGAGATTGTTAATGGTCCTCCCCATCCACCGCTTCCGGCTTTGATCGTAATTGTTTTATACATATTCGTTTTCCTCCTTCCAGATTATCGTTTGCTTAATGCTGCATAGATACGTTCACATAAGATTCCACGGATCAGAATTACAATAACACCGACGATGAAATATCTTACTGCAAGTCCACCAATGGAATATCCTGCTTTCTGAAGACCTGATGCAATTCCCATGTATACGAATAACTCACCTGCATTCGCATGAGGGAACAAACCTGTAATTGGATGACAGAAAGAAACGCTAGCATCATAAAACGCTGCTTTATGTTCTTTCTTTAAGAAACGTCCAAATGTATACTGTGCTGGGTTTGTTAAGAAAATGTCTGCCATAACTGGAAGTAATGTATAACGAAGGATCGTATACTTTGTAATCTTCTGGCAGAAACCTTCCACTCGTTCAACACCGATGAATCCGATCACCGCATTAACCGCTGTCATTAAGCAGATAACCAGTGGAATGATTCCTGTTACCCATCCCATAAATGTTTCTCCACCTGCATTGAACAGACCGATGAAACCGTTTGCAATGTTAGAAACAACTTCCATAATTTTATCCTCCTTTTTGCTCCTAATTTAATTAAAAACGCAAGTTCTATATAAATGTCACTCAAAACATTTCATAACCATCTCACATCCTTGGGCCCTGATCTGTAAGCGGCTATCGTTTGTTCTTTGTTCCATGTATATCAAATTTTATGCTAGTGCATCCTGTATTTCCTGACTGACTGCTTCTTTCTGATCTTCTTCAAGCTTTGTATCCTGAAGCCTCTGGTCAAGTGCTTCAAATGCATTGATATAACCTTTATATTTCTTTTTTTGTTTCTTATCAAAATCTTTCATATCATCAAGGAATTCGTAAATGCTTCTTCCTTTCATATCTTTTCCAAGAAATTCATTTAACGGCTTGAATTTTGCTAAGAAGCTTAATCCCTGCATGATTTCACATCTCGTGATAATTCCATCATGGTCGCATGCGATCATAATGATATATCCTGCTGTAAGCCTTCCTTTTCTCTGTCCAAATCCGACATTCCCATACTGATGAACTCTTCTCATTGCTTTCCTGTAATTCTGAATCTGATACCAGCCTCCCAAGGCCTGCAGAATAAACAATACGAATACGATTAATAACATCTTTGAAATACCACTCACTGTAAAATCTCCTTCCTTTTTGTTTTTAGTAATTCTGTATATTTTTATACTTTACATTCGTGCCTGTTAATCACTTTTGTTACACTTATTTTATCTACTTTGTTTCTATTTGTCAATATCATTTATTTTCTTATTCAATTTTTCTTATTTTTTGTGCATTTTTATGCAACCATCATTGTATACCTATTGTTTTTATTTTCACAAATTAAGAGAGCCTGTAACAGGAACATATTATTCTATTCCTGTCACAGGCTCTCCGGTCAGTTAAAGTGTCGATTTTTAGACGTATTTTTATAATACGTTTCTTCCGTACATAGCATCCTGTTCTTTTCTTAACTTGTAGATCAGGGTGCTCTTATCTAATTCGATATCATCGTATGTAAGCAACTGTCCTTTCTTGACATCTCTCTTCATGACAGCTTTGTTTGTTACTAATCCAAATGGTACATATCCTTTTGCATTAGATTCTTCTGCTGTGGCGATTGATCCGTGTGTTGTGTATCCTCCGATACCATCGATCGTCTGTCCTGCTTTCAGGTCGATCTTCGCTCTTGTGATACACTCTGATACTAATCCGTCGATTGGTACGCATGTAACTTCTCCGTCGATCACGGCTTTGGCTACTGTTAATGGTGTCTCTAAGTTGCACAGATGGAATGGTCTGTATAATGTCCATAATGGTCCAGGTCCCATGCTGTGGTATCCCATCTGGTATGCGATCTCTTCATTTGGTGTGGATACTGTTACGAAGACTCCTGGTGCGATTCCGTTTACATATTCTACAACTCCGTGTTTATTTAAGATTCCGCCGTCTTCTTTTAATTTAAAGATATCATTTAATTCTTTGACACCTTCTGTTCCCGGTGCTGTCTTTGGTCCGTGTCCTCCGATCACATCTGGGATCAGTCCTGTGTAGTTGGACATCGCTGTCATCTCTACCATTGTCTTTGTTCCGTCTTTGAACGCACATAACATCTTTGGACTCATGACACGGCGTGTTGCTTCTTCTAAGACTGTATCTGGGTTGCATTCGTAGTCGATCTTATTGTTCTTTCCTTTACCCATGACTTCCACGTTCATTCCCATGGCTTTGGCAAAGCTGTATAATTCCATGACTGCTCCAGGTTCATCTCCTGCAGATCCTGTGTAGATGACTCCTTCTTTCTGAGCTAATTTCTTTAAGTATGGCCCGATAACTACGTCTGTTTCTACATTTAACATAACGACGTGTTTTTTATTCTTCATTGCGTCTGTTGCTACTTTTGCTCCGACATCTGGAACTCCTGTTGCATCGATCGCACACTCTACTAAGTTTGCCTGAGATACGAAGTTTGCGTCTTCACATGCTACATATTTTCCTGCTTCCATTGCTGCGTTTGCATCTGCAAGTGTTTTTGCAACTACGATGTCTTCATCTGATACTCCAGCATATTTGAATGCGTGAACCGCATTTTCTACTTTGATGTCAGATACGATGGCTGGTGTGATACCGTTCATCAGTACCATCTGTGTTACCATTCCTCGTCCCATCTGTCCGGCACCTACGATACCAGTTTTGATGATTTTTCCTTCTTCCTGTCTTTTGATTAATTTTTGATCCATGTTTAACATAATCACATTCTCCTTATCTTATATATAAAAATTAATAAGTGCTAAATTAATATAATTCAATGACACCGCCAACGGCTAAATCTTCTGCTGTCAGCTTGTTTCCTTCAAGAGAGATACATCCCGGACGTTCTGCCTCTAATCCTCCCTTGAAATCTAATGTGCAATGTCCAAGTTCTGCCCATGTATGAGGTGCCTCCCATCCGACAGCACTGACTTTGAATTCTTTATTTCCAATCTTTAATGTATCTCCAACAGCTGGATCTTCTTTCAATTCAGCTTTTGTATGAAGTACCGATAATTCTGCAAGTTCTGGTGGTGCATCTTCGTTAAAAATGATGATAAAGTTCATATCTTCATCTTCCAGAAACGCTAACGCATCTGGTCCAAGTCCAACGATTTTAGACTGATATTTCATATTTCTCTACCTCCTGTGAAATCTATATTTATTAATACATTCCAATACTAAATGCGAACGCGATCAGTACCGCTAATGGTCCTGTGATCAGTCGTTCAAACAATACGGCTGGAACACCATATTCTATGGTTTCTGAATCTGCTTCTCCAAGGGATAATCCAACCGGAATAAAGTCACATCCTGCCTGTGCATCGATTGCAAACAAAGCTGGAAGTGCATACTGTGGAGGAATATTTCCAAGTGCAAACTGTGATCCCAGCAATGTACCGACTACCTGTGCAATAACAGCTCCTGGTCCAAGGACTGGAGAAAGGATCGGAATACCGCAAATAAACGCGATCGCTACCATTCCTGGCAATGTAGAACAAATAGGTGAAATTGTTTTTGCAATGACATTTCCAAGTCCACTAGCCGAAATGATACCAAGCAGTGTAGCTGTAAATGCCATAAATGGAAGGATTGTTCCAACAACCATTTCGATCGTATCACGACCTGCCTGAAAACAGATATTTACAACACGTCCAACAACTTTACCAATACGGACAACGATATTTTCATTTTTTCCTTCGTTTGCTTTTGCAATTTCTTCTTTTGCCTGTGCTTTTGATTTTGGCTCTGGAACAGCACTTGCTTGTGGCTGTTCTTTTTCTTCTGATGCTTTCTGTGTAATATGGCCAGCATAATCAGATTCAAAAATGTCACTTTCTGTAACTGCTGATACATAAATCTCTGGTGTAATATATTTTGCTAATGGACCAGCTTTTCCTACTGGTTCAATATTTACCGTAAAAATTCCTTTTTTTGGATAAACTCCACAGCGGGCTGTACCACCACAATCTACAACAGCTACTAAAACTTCATCATCTGGAAGAGTTTCCTTGAATCCATCAACTGCTTCTCCTCCTGTCATTTCTGCAATTTTCTGTGCGACCGGATGAACTCCACCACCTGTAACACTTAAGATCTTATTGCATTTTTCTGTAGGTACGATAATTAATGGTCCTCCCCATCCACCACTTCCAGCTTTGATCGTAATCGTTTTATACATATTGGATTCTCCTTTCCTTAATTTGCTTTCTTGCTTAATACTGCATAAATTTTTTCACATAAGATACCACGGATCAAAATTACGATCACACCTACGATGAAATATCTTACTGCAAGACCACCAATAGATAATCCTAATTTCTGGATACCTGTTGCAATTCCCATATATACGAATAATTCTCCTGCATTTGCATGTGGAAATAATCCAGTTACCGGATGGCAAAATGAAACTGTCGCATCATAAAATGCTGCTTTATGTTCTTTCTTTAAAAATCTTCCAAATGTATACATCGCTGGATTCGTTAAAAAGATAACGGCCATGATTGGCAACAATGTATAACGAAGAAGTGTATATTTTGTGATCTTCTGACAAAACTTTTCTACTCTTTCTACCCCAATAAATCCAATCAGTGCGTTAACCGCAGTCATCAGACAGATAACTAAAGGAATAATTCCCGTTACCCAGCTCATAAACTGCTCTCCACCTGCATTGAACAATCCTATAAAGCCATTTGCAATGTTTGAAATAACTGTCATAAATAAGTTTTCCTCCTTTTTTAATGTTTACCTATGATAATTTTTTCATTTTCACTCTATATAAATGTCTCTCCAAATACCTCATCCATCTAATCGGGCCCTTTGATCTACATTGGACTTTGGTATCCTTTGTTCCATATATATCATTCTTTTACATTTGTTCGTCTTTTTTTCTTTTTCTTATCCATTTTTTCTTGAATTTCTGTATTTTTTACAATATAATTTTGTTAAAAAGATGTCACATTTGTGCTTTTTACGATTAAAATTACTTTTATAAAGGATGTTGCCTATGAAAAAACTAGAAAACAATGATGCTATGTTAGATCGCATTACTTTGATCGCAACTTTATATTACAAAGACAAACTCTCCCAACAGGAAATCGCCAAGAAACTTAATATCTCAAGGCCTTGGGTATCAAAACTTCTTACCCGTGCTGAAGAACTCGGTATCGTTAAGATTGAAATCGAGTCTCCAATCCTTGGAAATACTCAGTTAGAGCAGCAACTCTGTGATAAATACCAGCTTGAATATGCAAGTGTTATCGACAATTCCGACACATCCAGAGATTATCTTTCCATGGCTGCTGTGAATTATTTCATCTCACAGATCAAACCAACCGATGTCATCGGTGTAGCATGGGGAAATGCTGTTTCAAGATTTATCCGCCATATCCATCCATTGAAGTTTTCTGATATTCAGATCGTCCCTCTTGCTGGAAGTTTTGGTGCCTCATTTGATACATTGCCAAATTATAATGTCATCCAGCTGGCTGATCTGACGGGTGGTAAATCCCATTTACTTCATTTTCCAGCATTTTGTTCTTCCAAAGAAGAATACGAAACTTTAAGTTCGAACCCAAAAGTTCAATCAACCCTTAATCTTGCTGAGAATTCAGATATCATCATCACAGGGATCGGAACTTTTGAAACCTCTTTTCTGACAAGACATGATATTCTTTCTGCGGATGAAGTCGCCCAGCTAAAGGATGCTGGTGCTATCGGTGATATCTCTTTACAGTTTTTAACCTCTGATTCAAAACTTGTAGAGACAGAACTTACAGAGAGAATCATTCGTGCTGATATTTTTAAAGCTTCTAAACATGCTCGTGTTTCTATTGGTATTGCTGAAGGAACTTACAAGAAAGATATTATTCATTCTGCTTTGTCGCTTCATCTGATCAACTCATTTTTTACTACCAAAGAAACAGCGCTTGCTCTGCTTGACTGATTCCATACAGCGGTTATTCCGCTGTTTTTTTCTATTCTATTTTTACTTTTTTTCTCATTTTTGTGTTATTTTTACAAATATTTTGTTCAAAAAAAGAAAACTAATAAAAATATAACTTTTTTATCTTGATTAGTTCCTTTTTTTGCCGTGTTACAATAGCTTTTCAGCACACTCATTGTTGGTGATCAATATATTGATATATCCTCCAGCAATTGCACCTTTGACTGCTTTCACCCTTTCTACTCCACCTGCGATACCAATTCGGTTCCTGATCTTCTTGATCTGGTCTGCCGGCATACCTGCCACTCTTTCGTTAAATCCTTGAAATTTTTCTCGTTTCCCTTCGGAATCAAAGAATTGCAGTGCCACATTTCCAACAACACCGTTGTCTGCGAAACTTTGAAGTTCTTCATCTGTAATATATCCAGCATGAACCAGTGTCGAATCTGTTCCTGTATCATTTGCTCCGATTCCCATAACAACTGTATCCAGTTTTTCAAAATCATCAAAGATAAAATTCACTGACTTTTCTTCCAGAAAATAATCTTTGATCTTCTTATCCGAGAACTGTGCCGGAGCAAGAAACTGTGTATAGCTGCCACCAAATTTGTCTGCAAATTCCCTTGCAATCTGGTTGCTCTGGACATCCACTCCATTAATACTGTTTGGACTGATGCCTCCCACGATTGGTACAAACATGTACTGATTGTCTTTCGCAAATGATCTTCGTGTCCTTGCTACATTATGCAGAGTAAATCCCATAGATACTCCGATGTAATCTCCATCACGGAAAAACTGTGACAAATAAAGTGCTGCCTTTTCATACATCTTATTGAGAGATTCCTGTCTGGTATCAAGAGAACTATTCTCGACAACGATCACATCTTTCAGACCATATTTTCTTTCCAGCGTCTTTTCAAGTTTGCCGTAAGTGAACTGAATCGGATTGACCACTTCCACGCGTACAATTCCACTTTCCTTTCCCTTTTGAAGCATTCTTGAGATGGTCGCTCTGGATATTCCAAGATAATCACTGATCTCTTGTTGTCTCATATCATCTTCATAATATAAGCTGCAGACTTTATAGATCAATCTCCAATCATCTACAATCTTTTTCATTGGCGATACTCCTTTCTCATTTGCTGATCTCTAAGTTGTATCAATCTTTATGCACTTATTTTATTCAATCTTCATTTGCTTTTCAATACATTTTCTCTGAAATTATGTCAAAGTAAACCGTTTCTCCATGTATACATTTACATTTGTTCAGAAATTTTGTTAGTATTTTGACAAACACTTTTGTTCAGTTTGTAATATGATATTATTTTTTCTTATCTTTTTTTGTCATTTTTATATACTGGATACAATTTCAATATCAAATTGTAGATTTCATCGAAAATTCCTGTAAAATAAAAAAGCCATTACATGATCTGCTTACATATTGCAACAAATCATCATAACGACTTTCTCTATCTTTGATCAAATTATCTACGGTATCTCTCTTATAATGCTTTCTTCGGACAAGCTTTAACACACTCCATACATAAAATGCATTCTGTCCCATTTTCTCTTTTTCTTGAATTATCCGTGACATCTACCTCCATTGGACAGACCCGCTTACAGTTTCCGCAGGAAATACATTTTTCTTTATCACACTTTACTCTAAACACTGAAAAGTAACTCATTGGTTTCAAAAAAACAGTCACCGGACAAATGTATTTGCAAAATGCCCTATTATCTTTCCATAGGAATGCCAGAATAATTCCGATCGCATAATACAAGATATTTCCGACAATAAAAGCTATAAACATAATCCTTTCCAGATTCCGTGTGTGACTTAAGAAAAGTACTGCCACAAAGATAAATGCTATCGCAAAAGTGATATATCTGATAAATCCAATCTTCTTTCTCTCCGTCTGAGGCGTTTTATATGGCAGGAAATCTAACACCATAGCTGTCCAGCATGCATATCCACACCATCCTCTTCCAAACAAAAGGGGGCCAAATATTTTAGCGATAGCATAATGAATGGTAGCTGCTTCAAAAACTCCTGTAAACAGATAATACCAAAAGCCTTCTATCTGCATATTTTCCTGACATATCAGCCCTAGATAAATCAGCATATACATACCGACCAGAAGCTGAACGATCCTACGTGCATGTCTGTAATCAAACAGAAACAATATAAGCCCCAGTGTGATCGATGTTCCAATATAACTGAAATTCAAAAGATAAAAAATATTATCCTTCGTGATCCAGAGTGTGATCGCAATCCCCTCAAATACCAGCCACATTCCAAAAGATATCAACAAGTTTCTCTTTGTATTATTCATACATTCCTCACCTTCGAATTTATTCCACTGTATACAAAATGCACTGATTGCATTCTAAATCATCTTTGTGATATTTTATCATAATAAAATCATCTCCTCAATGAAAAACCTGCCATTGATCTGAACAAGTCCACCGTCAGGACTCTTAAAAGAATGCAGGAATATGTGCTTTGATGTCAATAGTTTGGTAGCAAAAAAATACCCTATAGGATATCAAAGTTTCCTATAGGGTACTATAAGTTTCTGTTATTTAAGAAGATTTGTTCCTCGTTTTACTTCACCACTCTTGATAAATTCTAATTGCTTGCCTTTATCATCTGTGATTACGATCATTGTACTCATATCGTATGTTTTTGAAAGTTTTTTCACATCAACTTCTACGATCGGATCTCCTGCTTTTACAAGATCTCCTTTTTCTTTACCTAATAAACGAAAACCATCGCTGTTTGCTTCCACAGTATTCACGCCACAGTGAACCATCAATTCCGTTCCATTTGCCATTGTAATACCGTAGGCATGACAAGTTGGGAAGATGGCACTTAATGTTCCATTTGCTGGAGCACAAAGTGTTACTTTATCTCCTTTTAACTTAAGAGCAATACTTTCTCCCATTGCTTTTTCAGAAAAAACTGGATCTGATACTTCTTTAATATCCATAATCTGTGCATCCACTGGAGCAACAATCACATCATCAGATACTGGAGTGATTGCTTCTAATATTTCAGGCGTAGTTGTTATTTTTTCATCATATACAGATTTCTTTGTATCTACACCAAATAAATAAGTAACGATAAAACTTGCTACAACTCCACTTACCATAGAAATCACACAGGCCATTAAGTTAAAATCTCCATGTGCAGCTGCTGGAATTGCAAAGACTGATTGTGAAAGTGGAACATAACATTTATAACTAACAATTCCTGTGATGATTCCAGAGATTAAAATACCAATCTCTGTTGTTGCAAGCACTCTTTTATTTGGAAGTACCACTCCAAATAATCCTGCTTCTGAAATTCCAAGTAGTCCTGATAGCCCTGAAGAAATACCTAAAGATTTATTATCTTTATCTTTTGATTTTAATCCATAGGCAAAAGACGCTCCTGCAATACTCATATTGTAAACCATCAATGCTGGATGAATGATTGGATCAAATCCAACATCTGTGATCATTAATGTTGCGATCGGGAACAATCCAAGATGAACTCCTGCCATAACTGCGAGTGGCATGATCGCTCCTGCAACTGCTGGCGCTAAGATTCCCGCGTGTGCATGAATGAATAATACAAAACTTGCAATTGCATTTGTAATTATGGAACCAATCGGACCGACAACCAAATATACTAGAGGAACTGTGATCACAAGTTCAATTAATGTTACACCAAAGATTGCTATGATATCTGGACAAATTTTCTTTGCTAATTTTTCCACATATTTTAATAACCATACGGCAAGAATGACCGGAACGATCGTTGATGCATAAGAGAAATTTTGAATAGATAATCCAAAAATACTAACACTACCATCTGCAATCGCATTCATCATGTTCGGATAAATCATGATTGCTCCAAGTAAAGCTCCCATATGCTTATTTGTCTGTAATTTTTCAGCACTTGTATAACCGATCAAAACTGGCAGTGAATAAATACAAGCCCCTGATAATGTAGAAAAGAATGTATAGGTACTACTTTTATCACTTAAAATTCCCAATGATGTACATAATGAAAGAATCGCACTGATCATTAAGGAACCCATAATACATCCAAGCCATGGTCCGATACTTCCTGAGAGGATTCCTAATGCATTACTTAGTGCTGATGTAACAGGATTTTTCCTTTTCCCAAAGTCTTCTGGTTCTTTTACCCCACTATAATCCTGTTCCCCAAATGTGTAATTATCTATAATATAATCACAATAATCATCAACAACACCTGTTCCAAGGATCATCTGATACTGACCTGCTGATTTTGATAACCCCTTGACAACTTTAATCTTTTTTACCGCTTCATCATCTGCTTTTGCTTCATTTACCAATGTAAATCTTAATCTTGTCATACAATGACCAAGTGTTTTGATATTTTCTACCCCACCGACTGCATCTATGATCTGCTGTGCAATATTTTTATCTACCATTTATTTTTAACCTTTTCCTTTCTCAAAAGAATAGCTTTTCTATTCTTTGTGGAAACGAGCTGCTTTTTACGCAGCTCTTAGTCTTTTATTACTCAAATTTAATCGTACTGTTTGTTTCAGATGCTTTATAGATTGCCTCTAGAATCTGTGTAACTTTAAATGCTTCTTCCGGTTTTACACAAGGTTCTTTGTCGTTGATGATCGCATCAATCCACTGTTTTACTTCTAAAACGCCTGGAGCTTCGTTTACTCCATCAAAATAGTCAACAAGTGCTTCTCCATCCATCTTCTGACTCATCATCTTTCCATGACGTGTCTGATTAAAATATAATTCGGACTGTGGATAACTTCCTCCATGTTTGATCTCTGCCCCTTCTAGTGTTCCACATAATGTCGTGGAAGCTTCTCTTGCATCCATGTAATTTAATGCCCAAGAAGCACGTAAATTGATCAGAGAACCATCTTTCATTTTAATAAATCCCATGGCAGAATCTTCTACTTCATATGTATCTGTATCCCATGCTCCATAAGTATTTCCTTCGGCAGCCTCTGGAAGGTTACCTAATTTATAAAATACCTGTCCGCTGACACTGTCTACATCATAATTATTCATACACCATAAAGTAATGTCAAGTGCATGAGTTCCGATGTCAATTAATGGCCCTCCGCCCTGTTTTGATTTATCTGGGAATACTCCCCAAGTAGGAACTGCTTTACGACGGATTGCATTGGCTTCTCCATAATAGATATCTCCAAGTTCACCTGCATCACACGATTTCTTTAACACCTGTACATCTGGGCGGAATCGATTCTGATATCCTACGGTAAATTTCTTTCCTGATTTCTTCCATGCATCTAACATCTTCTGTGCATCTTTTGATGTTGCTGCCATTGGTTTTTCACATAAAACGTGTTTTCCAGCCTCAAACGCATCCACTGTAATCTGGCAATGTGCTACATTTGGTGTGCAGACATGAACAACGTCAATCTCTGGATCAGCTAATAATTCTTTATAGTCTGTATAAATCTTTGCATTTTTAAGTCCATGGCGTTCTTTCGTTGCGATTGCTTTTTCTTCTTCTAAATCGCAAAGTGCCCTAACTTCCACCTGATTTGCTACTTTTGCTAATGATGGTAAGTGTTTGTTGTTACAAATTCCACCTGTCCCGATAATTCCTAATTTTAACATAATCTCATCCTCCTTGATTTATCTTTTTCTTTGATTAAGTTCTTCTTTATCCTTCAATCAATCTCTTTAACATTGCCTGATGTTTTCTTACCTGATCAACTTCACTGATCAGTTCTTTTTCTGTACGATCTTGGAATCTTCTCTGACCTTCGTACTCTGTATTGATATATCCTTCATATCCATACTCTTTTAATACTTTGATTGGTCCTTCGTAATCAACTGCTTTATCCTCATATACCCCTGGCTGTCCTTCTACTTCAGACATGTTATAAAATTTTCCATGGAAGTTTATGATAATTGGAAGTAATGGAATTAAATCTTCTGGTTTTGCTCTTGATAATAACAATGCCTGTCCCATAACTTCAAAATCAATATCTGTATAACCTTCTACATTCTCTTTTACCATTTTTTCCATCATTTCAAAGGCTGGTTTTAAATCTTCTGGTGCATTTCCTGTTTTTAAATATGCATGGAAAAATGATTCTACATTTCCACCTGTGTATAAAGAAAGATCAATCTTACTTAATGCATCGGATTTTCCTGTGTAGTTATCCATACAAAACTGATCCACTAATTCACAAGTTTTTCTCTTTGCACCTTGGCGAACATACCAATCGAGAGTCACTCCGGATGGACGATATGCAAAAATTCCCCAATCTGGTACGATTCCTAGATGTTTCGTTCCTGTCCTCTCTACAACCTCTTGAATTTCTTTTACATACTGTCCATTTAGTGGGATTGGTGCATGGATCTCTTTTGCAATTCTGATATCACATTCTTCTGCTGTAGGAAGTGCTAATTCTAAGATTTCAATATTGGTTGTTGCAAGTGTACGAACATTTTTAAATCCTAATTTTTTTGCAAGCTTGATATCATGTTTTAGACGATCAGCACATTCTTCAAAACTCATAACATGATCTCTAAACTGTAATACATCACAAAAAACATCCATTGTTACTGGCTCTAAATTATATTTCTTGCACATTGCATACCAGTTTTCTACAAATTCATCGGATGGATCAGGATATGGAAATGATTGTTCATCTAACACTTCAATTCCTGTTACCCCTTCATTTCCTGCTGCTTCTTTCATCATTCCTTCCAGATCAAGTTCTTTAAAAAACTGTGCCTGCTGGTAGCTGTAAAAATCAATTCCTCTTTTAATACCCATTATTTTTCCTCCGATCTTATTCCTGAAGTTCTAATTCATAAGTTACGATATTCTTTGTCTTATCTGATCCTGCTCCCATTCCTGGTTCCGGTGGGCATTTGATCCATTCTTCATCCGTTGGAAGATATCCATATGCTGCAAGAACTGATTGCTGAAAATCAATTTGGTGTTTTCCAGGTGCTAACCCACCCTCTTTTTTTACATGGACGATTCCTTCATCATCATAATCCCAATGTTCCCATACCGCTGTCTTGATCTCTTCAAATGTTCTTGGCTCTTTTCCATTAATCTCAAATGTCTGTACATCTCTCTTATACTGCACTCCGTCTACCTTGATGTAGTAACCATTGTGAAGGGAAAGATAAACTCCTCTGTAGTTTGCATTTCTTGCTGCAAACTGAAATCCGATCACATTTCCATTTTCATCCACATCATTTTTTAAGCTATCCTTTCGGATTAAAAAATTATCATACATAAAATGTCCTCCTTTTATTTCTTGTTTATTGTTATTATCTTATTTATAACCTTTACCGTTTTTCCTACAAAGATTGCAGAAACAAGTGTTGCGATTCCCATTCCAAATGGTTTTCTTAGAAAAATCATCCCAATCAAAATTGCGATCAAAACGCATCCAATATCATAAATGATCTTGATATCACCAAATTCTTTTGCTAAGACTGCTGCAATTGCTTTCACACAACCATCTGGCGGATTCTGAACAAGGTCCATTCTTACCATCATTACCATTCCAAGTGCTGTAAAAAAAATACTTAATATTAATGCCATGATCTTCATGAAAAGATTACTTTGATCGATCATAAGCATTAATTTGATCAGATCGATCAGCCATCCAAACAAAAATGCTACTGGAATCTGAAGAAGTAACTTCACATCACGAAATCTTCTTAAAAGAATCATCTGCAATAAGATATTCACTAGATGGAACAATATCGTTAACTGTCCAAAAGTTAAAAAACAAATTTCTTTGATAACAAATGGAATACTGCTGATCGGCGAGATTCCAAGTCCACATTGCGCGCATAAAACGATTCCCAATGATACACTGATCATTCCTGAAAAATAAATTCCAAATCGTTTTATAGATAATTTTCTCATCAATTGATTACCTTCTTTATTTCCAAATTTTATCTATCATTCATTTTTATAAAGATTCTTAATATCTTGAGCTGTAAGTCCTGGTACTTGCTCAAGTCTCCATTTTCCATCGGTACATGAAAACTTTCCATTATATCCATTTGGAAGTTTTGTAAGGTCTTTACTTTCTTTGTAATCACCAAATTTATTACTGTCGATCCCTAAGAGAATTCCTTGCATCCATAACCAAGCTGCTCCATGTGATACGATCAAGATCTGATCTCCATCTTTACATTGTTCATAAATCTCTTGATATGTTTCTTTCACACGTTTTCCAAAGCTCTCGTTGCTATCTCCTCCACAGTCATCCCAATGAATTCCTGTCCCTCTGCGTCGATTGATCTCTTCTAGATTCTTATCGACTTCCACACCTTCAAAGGTTCCAAAGTTGACTTCTTTTAGACCTTTCTTTTCATATACAGGAATATTTCTTCCTTCGACAATAATCTGACATGTATCTCGGCATCTCTCACTTGTCGATACATAAACTGCATTCAAAGGAATATCTTTTAGAATTTCTCTTGCTTCTTTTGCATTATTAATTCCCTTTTTTGTTAATGGGGAATCGCAAAAGCCTTGCATGCGATTCATCACATTAAATAATGTTTCTCCATGTCTCACATAATAAAATGTTACTTTCTTCAAGTTCTTCCCTCCTATCTTTCTTTTGTTACTTTCTGGTTATATTATAGATTTTTAGCTCCTCTCTCTCTATGTGCCCCATCGTGCAAAATAACATGATTTATTGTTCAAAATCTTCTTTCTCTTTTCAGCACAATAAAAAATGACAAGATTTCGCATACAAATGTGATCCTTGTCATTTTTTATTCGTTTGACATGAAAAATGCACCATAGAAATGACTCTATGATGCATTTTTATTTAATTAAATTCTGTAATATGAAGATAAGCAACTTCATTTGGTTCTAATTCGATATCAAATTCTAATACATTTTTCTTTGTATATTGCTTGTGAATAAACATTCCCGGCCAGACTCGTTCTAAATAATTTAATTCCTCCATACGAATCTCTGTATCAGGATCAAGATTTAACCATTCATTTAAAATCGATCCATTTTTCTGATTCAAGCAATATTTTCTGATCTGCCAGCATCCTTCTGGAATATCCTCAATCTTAATATGAAGGATTTTTCGTTCATTTGTCTTTATCATCTGTTCAATGCTAAGTGGAGAAAGCTGATCTTCTTCCTTTAAATAATATGCTGTATCCATATTCACAAGATTATGAACTAAAATCTTATAATGTTTGTATTCATTTGTTGTGATCAGATATCCTTCCTTTTGCATTGCCTTTTCTTTATATAATTGTTTCAAAAAATATAGTACAAAACAAGCTGGCTTTGGAATTCCTGTCTTTGTCAAAATTCCATTTCCTCCAAACAAATATGTTACAGAATCAGAAAACTCAGAATATGCATCCAAAGTATTCCAGATTCCTAACAAATCTACCTTATCATAAATCTGTGCGATCGTATTAGCGATAAATGCCGCACGGATCACGGAATCATTAATATAGCTTCGATCTGATAATGTCAGATTGCATTCTGTTAGATGAAGCGGTAATTCTTTAAAGCCAGATAGATCCATTGCTTTTTTCACAACATCAATATCTTCTTTTACGAAATTAAAATCAGTACGTCTTTGTTCATACCATATTCCATTTTCTTGCACCAGATGGTATGGAAAACTCGTAACACTGATAAAATCAGGATTTTGATGTTCCATCCTCCAGTTTTGAAAAAATTCTTTGATATCTTCTAATTCGTAGTGTTGTGCTGGAAATCCTGCTCCACCGATCACTGCTCCAGGAAAACGTTTTTTTAACGAGGTGGCTATTATATCAAATTCTTCTAAATAATGATTCCATAATTCATCATTGATTAATTTTCCGATAAAATTATAATCTTCAAATTTCGTATCGTTCTTAATGCTATAACTAAAGATCCATTGTTCTACTTCATCTCTTCCATATCTTCTCATCAGATGTGCAAAAAAATCATTAAAAAACTGTTTGCTCTCTCTTGGATCATCAAAATCTTTTTGCCTTCCCCTTTCATGCACCACCCTGCTGGCAGTTGATAACAATCTTAATGGTTTTGACCTTAATTCAATATACGGATATAATTTTTGTTTTACCAAGAAATCAAGGATCTCATCTAATCTGCCATAATTATATTTTCCTGTCTTTGATGTAGTTCCAAGGTGCATATCTTCTTCAAACACATTCCAAAATCGAATATACTTAATTCCTAATTGTTTTTTACAATAAATGATCTTATCTTGAGTAAACGCTTTGGAAAGATCCGCTGCCTCTCCTGCATTCATTACACTTTGTAATTTCATCTTTTGTAATTTATGTTTTGATAACATAAGATCTGCTTCGTTTTTTTCTTTTTTATGATAATTTTCTTTTAAATATTTATGGAGATAAACTGCTGTTTTTTCCATATATTCCCGATTGTCTACTGTTTCTTTCTTTTTCTTTCGATATGCAGATGGTGTTTCTTGATATGTTTCTTTAAATACTTTATTAAATGCTGCAACTGAAGCAAATCCATTATTCATTGCAATCTTAATTACCGGAATGTCCGTGTACATTAAATCTTCCATTGCATGAGAAAGTCTTACAGAATTAATCAGATCCACAAATCCTTTTCCGCTCGTTTTACGAATATATTTTGACAGATAGGTAGAGGATAAGAATAATTCGTCTGCAACATCTTGTAGTGAAATCTTCTCCTGATAATTTGCTCTGATATAATCAAGAACACGTCTCATATGATCTTTTTCTTCCTTATAAGCTCCGTCAATTTTTTTATGATCTAGTAAAAATCCCCCACATAAGAGACTCAGCAATTGATATTGAAGACTTTTTATATAAAATTCGTCTCTTGCTCCTTGATTTACTTCACAAAACAAAATTTCTTTTAACAATTGTTTCATTTCATCGCATGATCCTGATTTTTGTAAGATGGAACAACACCAAAATAAGATTTCATTACGATGTAACATTTTTTGAAGTTTTGTCATAGAAATCTGGAAACGTACGGCGAGTGGTTTCCGATCTGTTTTATAGCTATGTGTACGATTCGCATTGATCAATACAAAATCTTCGTTGGAAAGCTCATATTCTTCCTGATCTGTCTTTACTTTTAACTCTCCTTCTAACACAAAAAGTATTTCTGGATTCTCATGATCGTGTGCTGGCATTTGTTCTTCTTCTAAAAATTCAAATTCTACGATCGCATCGGATCTCATATAATTTTTTTCCATTTATCTATCCTCGCATCACATTTTATTGTATTTTTTATTATACATAACTTCTGTACTTTATGCAAAAACCGCACCATAACAATCGTATGATGCGGTTTTTGTAAGGCTGAGTATTTTTATGAATAAAACTTTATTCCTTATATAATTTATGTTTAATATTATTATGTTCATCAATATCAAAGATTCTTGTAAAATTACCACCCATGATATTTAGAATATCTTGTTCTTTGTTTGTATCTTTTGCTACTAACATTTGTTTATGGATTTCCATTTCAAATTTGTAAAATGGATAATCACATCCCATAAAAACTTTATCTTTACAATTATTTAATGCTCGGTTTACTGCAGCATAAGAGCAGATTGCTGTGTCCAGATAAATATTTGGTATTCGTTTTGCAACATCGACTGCATATTTGGTAGACATTACTTCTCCCATATGTGCCATCTGGATCAATACATTGGGAAAACAATTTCCAAGACGTTCAAACATCGATGGATGATTTCTAAAATCTTCACTTGCACAGTGAATCACTGCGTAAGATCTTCTTTCTTCCAAAATATCAAAAATAGGTTTCAACATAACTACATCTGCTACACAGAAGTTTGAAACATATGGATGTAATTTTGCTCCTTGAAAATTCAACTCGTCCAAACAATATAATAATTGTTCATCACAGTCTTTATCTCTTGGCCCAACATATGCTAATGGGATCATACGATCTCTATATGGGGCAATCGCTTCTGCCAATCGTTTTTGATCATCTAATCCTGTTCCGAATGTAAAACATACGATTTTATCAATCTCATTTTCATCCATGGCACGAATGACATTTTCAGGTTTTGACATCGGATTTTCTCCATCTTTTACCGAAATATGTACATGCGTATCAATTCTCATTCTTATGTCCTCCCTATCCTGTTTATTCAAAGTCTACACTACGTTTTGTTTCCGCAGATTTTCTACATGCTTCCATTACACATAAAACTCTTCTAACTTCTTCTGGTTTTACTAACATTTCTTCTTTTCCATCTAATGCTTTAAAGTAATTTACAAAATAATCAGACTGTTCTACTGTTACTTTTGGAAGTGGTTCTGTAACGATTAATCCTGGTTCTGGCACTCCAAAAGATCTGGTTGGTCCATAAGATGTTGCAGATTTATCCTGATCTTCATTAACATTTTCAAGAAGTCTTGTTGTTCTTACAATGCTTCCTTCAGGATTAAATTTATTAACATTCATAGATCCCTTATTTCCACCGACAAACCAGTGACGTTCAAACCAGTCTTTCTGATCATTTAAGAAATAAGTTCCAAGTTCGATTTCTGCTGTCACATTATTTTCAAAGCGTAAGATGATCTTGAAATAATCATCAACCTCTTTATTGATGACATTTCTAACATCTGCGTAAACTGTTTTTAATTTTCCTTCTACCATATAAAGAATCTGATCGATCAGATGAACACCCCAGTCATACAGCATTCCTCCTCCTTCTGCTTTGTAAACATGCCAGTCATGCATATTTCCGTTAAAACCATATAGGGAACTTTGAATCGTATAAATATCTCCTACTAAATGCTCATCATAACATCTTTTTACCGTATTAAAGTCTTTGTCAAATCTTCTCTGCTGATGTACAGTAAAGGATACTCCCTCTCCTTTGACAACTTCCATCATCTCATCAAATTCTTTGACTGTAAGTGCTGCTGGTTTTTCACAAATGATATTACATCCATTTTTTGCTGCCATGATCGTTAATTCTTTATGTGCTTTATTATTTGCTGAAATAATCACACCATCTAATTTTTCATTTGCAAAAAGTTCTTCTGCTCTTTGATAAACCATCATATCTGGATATTTTTCTTTGACTTCCTTTAAACGTCTTTCATTGATATCGCAAACTGCTACACAATCTGATTCTTCAAATGTTTTTAAGGTGTCTACGTGTCTTCTTCCAATAAATCCATAACCGATCACTGCATATTTATAACTCATTTTTATATCCTCCTTTAAATTTCTTAATTTTTATGCAATCACTAATTTTGCTGCCCCATAGATTCCTGCATGATTTCCTAAAGTTGCAAATTTAAATGCCACATTTCTTGTTGCGTGAAAAGCATAATGAATATAATATTTTTTAATTGCTTCTAATAGCATGTCTCCTGCTTTTGACATTCCTCCTCCAAGGACAAATACCTCTGGATCTATGACTGTTGCAATCGATGCCAGTGCCTTTCCTAATAATTTTCCAACTTCATCTACCATACAAAGAGCAACCTCATCTCCTTTTTTTGCTTCTTCAAAAATTTCTTTTGAAGTATAGGATTTTATATTTCTTAGAGAACTTTCTTTTTCTGTATGCTCTTCTAAATATCTTTTTGTAATCTTTATGATTCCATTTGCTGATGCGTATTGTTCTAGACATCCCTTATTCCCACATCCACAACATTGCTCTTCTTTATCACTCATTGAAATATGACCGATCTCACCAGCTGCACCATGTACTCCTGATAGAATTTTTCCATTAAGAATGATTCCACCTCCAACTCCGGTTCCAAGTGTGACCATAACCAAATTTTTATATCCGTTCCCGCCACCTTTCCACATTTCTCCAAGTGCTGCAATATTCGCATCATTTCCAGCTTTGGCTTTCAATCCTGTTAATTTTGTCATCTCTTCATCAACATTGAACACATCCCATCCAAGATTTACGCATCCTAAAACTTGCCCATTTTCATCCACTGGTCCTGGAACACCCATACCAATTCCTTCAATTTCCATTTTGTCGATTCCATTTTCTGTGATCTTTTCTTCTATCTGCTTTGCAATGTCTGAAAGAATATAGATTCCATTTTCTATGGTTCTCGTTGGGATTTCCCATACATCAAATAATTCTCCACTTGTCTTAAAAAGTCCGATCTTAACAGTTGTTCCTCCGATATCTACACCAAATGTATATTTTTTCATGTCATCACTCCTCGTATCTTTTCTTTTTGTTTATATCACAAAATTTCTAAGATATTTTGCACTTAAGATTACTGCTTTTTTTGCATCCTCCAGGCTATTTTCAAATGCTTTATCTTCAACCTCGATGCATGTATATCCTGTGTATCCGATATCTGTCAGAGCTGATACATATTTTCCCCAATCAACATCTCCAAGACCTGGAAGTTTTGGTGACATATATTGAAGTGGTGTTGCCATAGTTCCGACATCTGCTAATTTGTCCTGATATAATTTGATGTCTTTATAGTGCACATGGAAAATCTTATCCTTAAATTCATATAATGGCTTGATATAATCGATCATCTGCCATACAAAATGAGATGGATCGTAGTTAATTCCAAAATTAGGGCTATCAATGATTTCAAATACTCTCCTCCAGATAGCTGGTGTTGTCATAATATTTTGTCCACCTGGCCATTCATCATTTGTAAATAACATTGGGCAGTTTTCAATCGCAATCTTAACTCCTTTTTCCTCTGCATATTTTACGATCGGTGGCCATACTTCTTTTACGATCTCTAGGTTTTCATCTACATTTTTCTTAGAATCACGTCCAACAAATGTCGTTATCATGTTGACATCTAACATTACTGAAGCATCGATCAATTTATACAAATGATCAATATAACTTTGTCGTTTCTCTATATCTGGATCTAATGTATTTGGATAGTATGCTAGAGAAGAAATCTCAACCTTCTTATCTTCACATAATGTTCTGATCTCTTTCGCTTTTTCTTCGGTCAGATTTGCAACATCAATATGACTGACACCTGCATATCTTCTCTGTGCTCCACCCTGCGGCCAACATGCAACTTCTAAGCATTCTAAATTATTTTCAGCTGCAAAATCTACAACCTCTTCAAATGTCATACCTTCACAGATTGCTGTGATAAATCCTAGTTTCATAATATTTCTCCTTTCAGCCTTTCATTTTTATTTTGTGTGTTCTTTGTTATTTTCTGTCTTTATTTTAGCTTAAAAGAAGCTTTTTTTCTTCTGCATTCTTAGTATGATAAATGACAATATTTATCCTATTTTTCCTTTTTTCATACATAAAAAAGGAACAGAACAAGAAAACAATATCATTTCTTGTCCTGTTCCTTTTCTATATTATGTTATTAAAATTGAGATAACTACTTTTTCTCTCCAAATAAAAAGCCTACGATCACACTTAAATTTCCACAACGCCTCCTATTTTAGACATTTCCACCTTCTGGCGATCCCCTATAT
>OHAG01000771.1_pt1 | contig 24141 bp, 20 predicted proteins | sample 1577081 | NCBI WGS metagenome assembly OHAG01 (sample SAMEA3541513, study PRJEB24748) | human gut metagenome | biome: human gut; feature: human-associated habitat; material: faeces | place: China | collected 2012
AGCTATGCCGTGAGCCTGAACGGCGCAGCGTTCGATTGCAGCAGCGCCCGCTGTGCAGGCTGGACCGATGCCGAGGTGCTGCAGGCGCGCTGGGGCGATGCGTTCGACAGCAGCTATGGCAGACTTGCCGCACTGGCGCAGACTGCAGCGGGGGCGGTGCTGTGCTGGGACGGTGCGCCTGCCGCGGCCTGTTACCACAGCAGCAGCGCCGGGCTGACCGAGGCAAGCCAGAACGTGTGGCTGACCGCCGTGCCGTACTTACAGGGTGTCGCGTCGCCGTGGGACGCCGATGCGCCGGGGTTCGAAACGTCCGTCACCTACAGCGCCGAGCAGGTATACACGATCCTGACCGGGCTTGGCCTGGACACCGACGAGATACCAAACGCCCCCGCCGGGTGGTTCGGCGAGGGCGTGTTGGACAGCGCGGGCTATGTGGCGCAGATGCCCGTCTGCGGGCAGGTGTTTACGGGCACACGTCTGCGCAGTGCGTTCAGTCTGCGGAGCGCGGCGTTCACCGTGGCGTATGACGCCGGGGAGAATACGTTTGTTTTCACCACCCACGGCTACGGCCACGGCGTCGGCCTGAGCCAGTACGGCGCAAAGGTAATGGCGGAGGACGGCAAAACGTGGCGGGAGATTTTGGAGTGGTATTTTCCGGGGTGTGAGGTTATAGAGTGATTCCCTGCCTTCCCCCGAGGGACAGACTCCCCCGGTACGGGGGAGGTGGCGCGTAGCGCCAGAAGGGGAGCAGGTGGCCTCGCAGGGCCGGATGAAGGGCGAGTTCGCCGCGATTGCCCGTTCCCGGGTTGCCGTGGCACACCTACCCCTCATCAGTCAGCGGACGGGGCCGCTGACAGCTTCCCCCGAGGGGGAAGCCTCTCGCCATTTACGGCAGCTCCGCCGTAAACGTCGTCAATTCCGCATCCGTATCAAAATCATACACCTTCACCGTCAGGCTGTGGCAATTTTCCGGCACGGCAGCAAAGTAGTCATAGCTGGCCTTGGTGCTCTGTTCCGGGTGGTCCGTGTCGGCGGGGTCGGCTGCCCAGTCACCGTTGACCCACCAGCCGCCCTCGCCGCGCTCGTGGCCCAGCTCTGTGCCGTCTGCCGTGTAGAGCTTTACGCTGACCCAGTGCTGCTCCGGCGGGAAGGTCAGCAGCACTTTTGTCGCAGCGGGCGTGGCCTTGATGCTTTGCAGCGTAACACCGTCCTGCTCCACCGGCGTGCTCATCGTGCGCACGCCCGCGTCGCTGACTTCCGGGATCGTAAACGTCAGCGTGTAGGTGCCGGGCAGCGGGGTCTGGTCGGCGTAATCGTAGTGCCAGTAGCTCTTGCCGTCGGTCTCCACAGTGCTCCTGTTGCAGGCCATCAGGTTGGACAGCGTCAGCGTTGCCGTGTGGCCGGCCAAATCATCGTGTGTCAGGAACAGCTCATAATTGATGCCCGTCACAAAGGTGCTGTCATCGCGTTTTTCAAAGGTAACACCGCCGTTCAATTTCGTGCCGTTGTCCAGCACCAGCGTGCCGTACTGCCCGCCGCCGCTCTGCAGTGCCTTTTCTACAGCGTCCTCGCGGGGGCCGATGGCGTTGAACCCGGCCAAGCTGTCATCCTCACTCGTCAGCATTAAACTGATGCGCAGCCAGTCGCCGTCGTTGAAGACCTGCCCCAATGTCAGGGTGTAGGGACTGTCGGCGGTCTCGGCAGTGGATTCCACCGTCTCGGCGTATTTGTTCAGCTGCTCACTTTGCAGCGAAACATAGTCGTCCTGCCCGCCGCGGTTCAGCCAGCTGAACAGGCTGCCCACTACGGGCAGCTGCTCGGCCACAGCGGGCGCGGCAAAGTTGATGCTGCCCAGCCCCACGGCCAGACAGGCCACGACGGCTGCGGCCACCCGTTCCCACGGGAAGCGGCGGTGCCCGGCGGGCTTTTTCTGCGGCAGCCGCCCGCAGGCAGCGTCCAGCACGCGGGTAAACTCGTCGTCGGTCAGCGGGGTCTCCGGCATAGGCTGGCCGTTCAGCGTTTTCAACAAATCCACATCAAAATTTTTGCCACGCATGACTGTACACTCCCTTCTCGGTCAGTTCACGGCGCAGACGGTCCCGTCCGCGGCTCAACCGGGTGTTGACGCTCTCCACGCTCATACCCAGCGCAGCGGCGATTTCCTTACCCGATTGCAGCAGATAATATTTGCGCAGAAAAATACCCCGGTCCGGCGGCGCCATAGCCGCCACCAGCGCACCGACAAGGTCGGCGGCTTCGGTGGCCGCGCGGTCAAACTCGGCCAGCTCGCCCAGCGTCTCGGCCAGACCGTCGTCCAGTGTCACCGTCTCTCGGCGGCGCAGCGCGTTGTAGCAGTCAATGCCGCGGTTGCGCGCCGCGACGGCCAGCCAGGGGCGCAGCGGTGTGCGAGCGGCCTCCAATTTCGCGGCGCTGCGCCAGAGTGCGACGAACACGTCGGCCATGCACTCCTCCCGGTCACAGGGGTTCTGCGGCAGGATACGGCAGAGAATGCCCTTGACGAGCGGCGCATATTCAAGCATCGCCGCCTCCAGGCCCTCCTCCGGGTGTGCCTGCAGCAGACGGGTCAATTCCCGGTCCTTCATGGGTGGTTCCTCCTTTTTTGTCGTTCCAACTATATAGACCGGGACAGGACGGGAAATCTTACAGGTTTACCCAAAAAAGCCTTCCCCCTTGGGGGAAGGTGGCCCCGCAGGGCCGGATGAGGGGCGAGTTCGCCGCGATTGCCCGTTCCCGGGTTGCCGTGGCACACCTCCCCCTCATCCGTCAGCGGGCGGGGCCGCTGACAGCTTCCCCCGAAGGGGGGAAGCCTTTCTCACGCACAAAAAAACAGACGCCGCTTTTGTGCAGCGTCTGTTATGCGGTTGCTTATTGCCCTGCCGGCAGCGTAAACACGAACCGGCACCAGTTGCCTTCCTCGCTCTCGGCGTGGATCTGGCCGCCGGAAAGGTTGATCAGAATCTTGCAGATATGCAGCCCCAGTCCGCTGCCGCGGGTGTTCATGCCGCGGGAGCGGTCCTCCTTGTAGAACCGCTCAAACACAAAGGGCAGAGCCTCGGGGGCAATGCCTGCGCCCGTGTTCTCGATGCGCACCTCCACCATATTGCCGCGGCGCTCGGCGGCAAAGCTGATCGTGCCGCCCGCCGGGGTGAACTTGATGGCATTATCCACAATATTATACACGACCTGATGCACAAAATCCGGATCCGCGTAAATCAGCAGCGGATCGCCGCCCAGACCCTGGATGTCGATCTTGCCGTCCTCGATGCGCTGCTCGTCGGAGAGCACGACGTCGGTGACGGTTTTCCACAGATCGTAGGTCTGCGCGTGGATGGGCACCTCGCCCGCCTCGAGCTTGGTAATATCCAGCATGTTCTGCACCAGCCGCGCCAGGCGGCCCGTCTCCTGCGAGACGATGCCCAGATAATGCTTTGTTTCCTCGGGCGGGATCGTGCCGTCCAGCATGCCGTCGATGAAGCCCTTGATGGTCGTCATGGGCGTGCGCAGCTCGTGGGCGATGTTGCCCATGAACTGTCCGCGGGAATTGTCGATGGTTTGCAGCCGCGCAGCCATGTTATTGAAGGTGGTCGCAAAGTCAGCCAGCTCCACGCAGCCGTCCACCGGCGCACGGGCCGTAAAGTCCCCGCTGCCCAGGCGGCGCGCGGCCTCACTGATGTCCTCAATAGGGCCGGTGATGCGCTTGGCCAGCACCCAGCACAGGATGCTGCACAAAATCAGGATGACCGCCGCCGAGATGCCGAACATCGTCAGCATATCGGTCATGTAGCTGCCCAGCGCAGCCATCGGGCTGGCGGCAAACAGGTAGCCGTCCTGCCCGCCCACCGTGATGCGGCGGCCCGCCGTGTAATATTTGGCGCAGTAGACACCGTCCAGTGTGCCGGTCTCAAAAATGTCGTTTCCCTCGTTCAGCTCGTCAATGTAGGACGCGGGCACGCCTGCACCTGTAAAGGCGTCGTCCCCCGTATGCAGCAGGATCTGGCCGTTCTCGTCGGCGATGAACACCAGCGCACCGGAGGCCGTGTTGAACAGCTCAAACCCGCTGTGGGCGCGTTCCAGCACATCCTCCCCCTGCAGGGGCTTTGTGACGATAGAGCCTTCATCGGCGAATCGCTCACTCAGCGCTGTCGCGCCGTTGAGCACATCGGTCAGCGAGCTTTTGCGCTCCCCTATGAAGTACGCAGCCGACAGTGCCGTCTGGATCGCGCACATAACGCTGAGCCCCAGCACGAGCACGGCGGCGATGGTCGCGAAAAATTCGCGGCTGATCGTGTTGCGGCGGCTCATTCCCTGACCTCGAACTTATAGCCGACGCCCCAGACGGTTTTCAGGCTCCACTGCTCGGACGCACCCTCCAGCTTTTCACGCAGGCGCTTGACGTGGACGTCGATCGTGCGGGAGTCGCCGTAATACTCAAAGCCCCAGACCTCGTCCAGCAGCTGGTCGCGGGTGTAGACGCGGTTCGGGTGACCGGCCAGGCAGGCCAGCAGCTCCAGCTCCTTCGGCGGGGCCTCAACGACCTTGCCCTTGACCTTCAATTCATAGCGGTTCATGTCAAGGTGCAGATTGTCAAAGTCGTAAACGCCCTTGTTTTCCTCCTCTTTGGCGGAGGAGCGGCGCAGCACGGCCTTGATGCGGGCCGTGACCTCCTTGGCGTCAAACGGCTTGACGATGTAGTCATCCGCGCCCAGCTCAAGACCCAGCACCTTGTCGTAGGTCTCGCCCTTAGCGGTCAGCATGATGATGGGGGTGTTGTCCTTGGCACGAATTTTACGGCAGACCTCCCAGCCGTCCATGACCGGCATCATAACGTCCAGCAGCACAAGATCCGGGTGCAGCTTGTCGAACTCTGCCAGCGCTGCGCCGCCGTCGTGGACCATCGTCACGTTGTAGCCCTCCTTGACCAGATACAGTCGGAGCAGCTCGCAGATATTTTTATCGTCATCAACGACCAGAATTTTCTCATTTGCCATCTTAGTTTCCTCCTTGCCCGCCTGCGGCGGTATCGATACAAATGTATTATACCGCATAATTGTGGACAAAAAAAGAACAGATCGTCGGGTTCCTGAGAAATTTTTGCGTTTTTTCTGCGCAGGCGGCGCACCCCGGGGAAGATTATTTCAAAAACGGCTTGAGAGAAAAGAACGCATCTGCTATAATACATTTATATATGCAAATCGGCCTGTGCGCCGATCCGCATGACAAAAATTCAGCAAAAATTCAAAGGAGAATTTTGAAATATGAAATTAGGTATCGTAGCTTCAGCGGTACTTTTTATATATCTATAATTCTCCATAGGCTTCAATATATTTTCATAGATACGTTGTTTTAAGGAATTCTCCATTTCATGTAAATCCACATAAATCCATGTACTTTACTCCCCAATGGGGGTAAATACGGGGGTAAAACACAGGGAATTCAACGCGATAAAACGCCTCGCTTTTTGATTTAAAAGTGTTGTGAGCCATTTCAAGTACATTGTTGCCTTTAATGCGAAGAACAACAAAACAGCGCCTTCAATCTGTTGCCGTAAGCAATCGGATTGAGGCGCTATTTTTTTATTGCTGTGTAACGATGTACGAGTCATATTGATAGCCGAAGTTAATTGATAAGCGTGTGTACTAATTTTTCAGTATAGAAATCAGTCTCAATTACTTGCTATGAACCCGCTCGCATAACATGACTCTTTTACAGCACAGAAAAACGGTCAACATATAGTCAGCTGAAGAAAAACAGAATTTCCAGCCAATCAAAACGTACTATTAAATGGCAGCAACGAGATAAATCCACACGTAGGAGCTTTTCAATAAAGCGGGGAACTCTCTGCTGGGAACCAGAAATTTCTCACAACGAATGCCGCTTGCTGTTTGAGGCCGATAAGCCTCTCAGTCTATCTCGTGCTGTGACGTGACGAGATTGTTTTTTGTTTGGCCTCTTTCGGAAAGTATCTTTTCCTTTTTTGGCTCGTGTAGGCGGTGGATTTTTCTTACTTATTCCAAGCATTTTATTGAGGGCCAAACCAACTTGAGACCAGTTATCAATCCAAACAATTCGAACTCCTAAATGTGAAACGGCAGCTTCTATCCAAGGCATTGTATTCTTATCGCTTGGAATCGTCCTAATCCAGTAATGCTGAGTGCTATCTTTTATATCAATCCCGTTTTGTCGCATTTCATCAAGTCTATTTGCGTGTGTCCAACTAAGCCAGCGACGCATATTGGGATCTGTTAAGGAGGTTCCAACGAAAACAATATGCTGTGAAATGCAAGTGTTTATAAATGTTGTGGATTGCCATGAAAAGGAATTGTTAGCTAAATGTAGATACTCCTCTTCCAAAAAGACAAGTTTATCTATCGATGTGGAGAACTTGTGAGGGTTAGTCGTTACCGGAAGTAATCCATGGCAAAACACGTATGGAATTGTCCCCAATCCACCGCCAGATATGCTGCTTATCACTTTATTAAAGACCTTCTTAGGCGGTTGTTTTCTTCCGTCCGCAAGAAGAGAGTTAAGCATTGCAAAAAGTAGTGGCTCTGCATTAAAAGAGAGAATGCATTGAGGTGCATTGTGTTGCTTAATCGATTCCATAATAGCTATTGCCAATTGATAGGCAGTCGTTTCCTTAAGTACTGTATCACGATATGAGGAAAACAATCGCCACTTTTCCATTGAACAATTTGAAATATTATTTGCACCTAGTACGTCAACAACATCATTCCAATCTTCCACAGAAATTTTTGATTGCAACTTATGATATAGAATATTGCTCATGCGCATTGTGAATTCTAAATCATTTAGGTCTGTTGCGTTTTTCACCATTTGAATCATTGAATCAGGAGAAAAGCCGGATTTTTTTAAGGCTTCAACATCAAATGGCGTTTCTGGCACTAATTGTTTGGCCATCTCTGAGCCCAAAGAATACCAATCTGGAAAAAGCGGAACAGATGTTCCAGCTCCTATGCATAGTGCCCATCCTGGTTTGTCATTTGCAGTTGAAAACAATTTAGGAACATCAGCTAATAGGAAGCCTTGTTTGGGCATAATTACTCCTCCTAAAAAACAGCATTTTCATCGTTGCTTACTTGTTCTATTTCTAAAACAGGTATACGCATGCAGTTCGAATATGGCTGTTGATTTTTATTATAAATGTTCTTGGCATCAAGTCAACTATGTTCAACAAAATATTGCCAATCCACACCTTACCTTGTATAATATGGATATAACTTACTTGAAAGGTGGGCTGGACATATGAAGTATATTTTGATGCACCGCGAAACTGCCGTTGCCGTGCTGAGTATCAACGACATCAGCGGCACAGTATACCGCGTAGACGATGTGTTGCAGCCTGCCCATCTGCCGATTGGATTATACGCCGCTGACCGCAAGGAGCTTGCCAAGAATCTGAATCTCTGGCTGTCGGGACGTGCCATCCCCGCCAGCCGTTCGGGATTTCACCGTGCGCTGGAGGATTTACAGGTTCAGAAAAAATTGCAGCTGTCCGCCAACGTCTTGATGATGAAATGCTTTGCGTTGAGCCTGTCCGATCAATACTGGCTCAACCCCGTTGAGCAGCCGTTGGAATGGCGTAAAGTCAACTTCTATAATAACGATTTTTCGGAAGATGTCGGCAACATCTTGTTTGGACAGATACCGCAGCAGGACACCCTTGACCTCGTTTCCCCTTGCAACACCTCGGACGGCTGGCTGAAAAAGAAATGGAAGATACTGAACGGTCGGCGCGTGTTGGTAAAGGGCGGCAGCGGCATGGCCCAGCAGGAGCCGTTCAATGAAGTCGTTGCTTCCCTGCTCTGCCGCAAGCTGGAAATCCCGCATGTAGAGTACAATCTACTGTTTGAAGATAGCAAACCATATTCCGTATGTCCAAATATGACAACTGATCGGCAGGATTTTGTCAGTGCTTATTATATTTTTTCTGCTTTTCCCCGCGCAGACGGCGTGAACGCTTATGACCACTTTCTTGCTTGTTGTGAAAAGCTGGGAATCCCGGATGTACCCGAACGGTTGCAGCCGATGATGATTCTGGATTATCTGATTTGCAATCAGGACCGTCACTTCGGCAATTTTGGCGCTATCCGTGATGCAGTAACCTTGGAATGGGTCGGCTTCGCGCCGATTTTTGACAGCGGCACCAGCCTTTGGTTTGACCAATACGCCTCCAAAATCAACGCACTGGCCGACACCCCGGCGAAACCGTTCGCCGCCACGCAGCAGGCGCAGCTTGCCCTTGCAAGAGATGGATTGCAAACGCTGAATCTTTCCGCATTGAGCAACTGCAAAGACGAGGTTCTTGCAATTTATGAACAGGCGCATTTCGGGGAGCCTGACCGTGCCAACATCTTGGCTGATGCCTTGGCAGCACGCTGTGAAGCCTTGCAAGCGAAGCAATAACTTTGAAGTGAAAAACAGCCTTTCCCTATGCTTTGATGAAGCACATGGGAAAGGCTGCTTTTTCTTTTCACACAGTCTGCAAGATTTTCTCTAAGGCGTTTTTATAGGTCGTGTCCTGTTCCTTCGTTCGCTTGGATACCCCTTTCGGGTGCTTTCCGGCGCGAAGGAGCTTTTTATTTTCGTGGCGGCGGAACAGTAGGCCGTCGATATTTTCGAGTGTGTACTCTAAGCCGTTCTGGTTCAGCACACGGGCTCGGCGCGCCAGACACATACTTGCCAGTCCGTAATCCTGCGTGATTACAAAATCGCCGGGGTGTACACGATTCACCAGCGCAAAGTCTACGCTGTCGGCACCTTTGTCAAAGGTAAACGTCTGCGCACCATCACGTTGGATTTGGTGGGTAGTGTCGCATAGAATCAACACGGGAACGTTATATTTTGCGGCTGTCTGAAGGGTCAGGTCTACCACCGGGCAGCCATCGGCATCTATCAGAATTGTCATTTTACGGTTTCCCTTCCATAATCCAGGCAAATGCCCTTGCTGTCCGCAGGTCGGCATCCTTGAAGTGACCGCCTGCGTTCCATTCCAGTCTGCAGTCTTTGCCGCGCTGGGTCAGGGCGCTGTGCAGGGCGCGGATGTTGTCCCCCACTGCCGCCATAGTCTGATTTCTGGTATATTCCTCGCGGTCACCAAGGCTGAGATAAACACGCTGCGCTTGGATAGGGTGCGCCGCTTCGTATTCTGGCCAACCGGGAAACCACACGGACGGCGAAGCAGCCGCCACGCCATACAGCGCGTTCGTTTGTGTTGCCGCCCACAGAGCAAACAGTCCAGCCAGTGAGTAGCCGCCTAAAATAACCTTACAATCTTCCTTTATAGAATACTGTTGGCGAATGCCCGGCACAGCCTGCTCCAGCCATGCAAGCGTATTTCCTGCCCTGCCAACAAAACCCTGCTTGCCCCAGACGGGCGGCGCAGGCCACGGCGACAAATCATCGTTCCAATTCTCCACTTGGACAGCCACCAGCAAGAATGTATGTGCGGTTTGCCGGCGTATAGCTTCAGTTTCCCGCTCCATTCCTGCAAGGTGATGTTCGTCCACCATTTGCAGCAGCAGATATTCGGCGCTGGCAGTGCCGTAGATGCGGCAGGTTCTGTTTTGTATCTGCAATAATTGGTTATCCATAAATTCTATGATTCCTTTTCTTTGCTTTCATTTGCATTATAATGCCTATACGTCAAAGAATCAAGATTGCGCGGATGCCCTGCCTTGAAAGTTTTTTGCTGCGCCTGCATTACATCTGCACAACATCCGCGCAGTGATTGTATATACGTGTATAATCCCGTATGTTACAATTAGTATGTTCAAAATAGGGTTCAGCCAAAAAGGTTGGACATTTTCACCCAGAGTCGTACCTGACTTTTTTCAGGCGCGGCTCTTTTTGTTTTGGACAAATTCAGATTTTGGAGGTTTTGCAGATGACCGTAATACGTCCGCCTTGACGCAATGATTACGCAATAAAAAGTCAAATACGCAATAGGACGTATTGATTGCGTATTAGCGGCCTGTGGCTATGCTACCGACAGTACCTAATACGTCTTTATGCGTCCTTTATGCGCAATAAGGATGGTGATTTTATTGAAAAACCGCGCAGCGATCTATCAGCGGGAAGCCGCTGAAATGCTGCATAACATCTCATTGTATCCCGGTCTGACCGAGAATCAGCTTTGCCGATTCTTTCCCGAAAAGGAAGCAACAGCAAAAGTTTTGCTTGCCCATATGCTGAAAGAGGGGCGCGTCTTCTGCGATAGGAATGGCGGCTACTACGCAAATCAAGAAGCACAAAACGGCGCAGATAAAGACTTATCCCGCTGCGTTTGGGTCCTGCTCGACTTCATAGATCAGGTGGAATACCACACCGTTGGAGAATTTCCGGCAGCTATTCTCTGTTTTGCAAATGGAGAACTGTATGAAATCGTGCCTATCCCGCAGGGCAAGGAAACTATGATTTGCCAGCTGCTGCGACAGCCACAAAAAGATGCAGGCAAACGCATTGTGGTGGTCGATGATGCTGCCCAGATTGAGTTGCTGGACATTCCGCAGGTGGCCGGGTTCTGCACGGTGGCCGAAGACGGCACCGTCAGCTACTACAAAAAGGAGGCCGCGCTTGAATCCTGACGTACTTTTGAACCGCATCCGTTTGGAGCAGCGCGGGCTCATCGATATCCACAAAAAACTGTACGAGATGGAACATCTGCTGCCCGCGCCCGACCCGATGCAGTTTGCCAAAACTGCCGAGAGTGCGGCGATTCTCAGCGAGAAAAGCACGGCTCATCTACGCAATATGTTCTTTTCTGTGTCTAGCGAGCCGCCGATTTATTACTACCCCAAGGCAGCCGAGGTGCAAGGCATCCGCGTGTGGGCGGACACCAATTACTTGCGTGTGCTGCTCCCTGCGCTGCTGCCGGATAAAAAGAAGCGGGACGGCTGCAAGTTTCTTTTGCTGCCGCTTCAGGCCGCGCTGGTACAAAGCGGGTCGCTTCCCCACTTTTCCGATTGCGTGATTTGTGTGGAACATATCTACGACCGCAACCTGCCAATCAAAGCCGTGCGGGACTATGACAATCTGGAACTGAAAGCTGTCATAGATGTCATTGCTACATTCTGTCTGACAGACGATACCGGGGCGTTGTGCGATTCTTTCCAGATGACCCGGTTTGGATATTCGTCCTCTACCGTGATAACCGTTATGCCTAAAAATTGCTTCTCAGCATGGCTGAACGCCCCAGAATCGGCTGAAAATCGACCTCCACTTTTTCCGAAAATTTCGTAAAAATCAGATACCTATGCTTGATAGTGACTTTTCCGCGTTGTTGTAAGCCGATTCATACCCCAATCGGCAGGGACTTTCGCCGGAGTCAAAGAAGGCACGGTTAAATTCCGAGGTGATTTCTATTTCTTCTGCTTTTCCTGTCCTGCCCGCGCAAGACAGCCTCTATTATGAACTTTTGGCGCTCACAGCCATCTGCGGCGAGGTCCCTTGTGCGTGTGCTGACCGTCTTACCTCCAGCAAGAGTTACCGCAAAAAGGTGGTGACGAACCTGACACACGACAAGATCCTGCGCATCTTCTCCAAAGATCATCTTCGCGGCTATCGGCTCGGTATCCGTGGCAAACGTCTTTTGCGGGAACGAGCGCCAGAACGATTTCAATTCTATCTGTCAGGTCGCACCGACACCAACTCCATCAAGTCATCCCCCGCCCGCCGTCTGCGGCTGCACCGTATTGCGCAAGCCTATGTCACGATGTTGAATGCAGGCGCGGCGATTTATCGAGATGAAAAGCCCCCTGTATTTGTGCCTGGTGGCAGCAGTCCTTGCCGCATTGAATCAACCGCTTTTTATGATTCCCGCGAGATGAAAGAACTGGGTCTTGAAATGATAAAGGTTCACGGCTCCCGCATGGTAGGCTCACTGATGACCCCATCCCACACCTTTGCTGTGTTCAACGGCATGGATGCTGTTCCGACCTTTGACACGCAAATCGAACAGCGAGGAAAAATCATGCTGCAAAATATCCGCTATACACGGACAGGAGCAAGCCACACACCTGATGGCATTCTGCTGTCCGATCAGTGGACGGTAATGACTACTCTGCTGGAAGATGCAAAGACTTACAAGAAAGAACACTTCCTTTTTGGCGAAGGCTACGAACATTTCTACTTTCTCACCAATGACTACCACGGCGAGACGCTGCTATGGCTGCTCTGTCACCCGGATGTCATCGGGCAACTAAACGCCACGCTGCTACAAGAGCTTCAGCCGCCTTGCCGTAATGCTTTCATCGAGAATGATGCTCGCACAGATGCAGGCTCACCAATTCTGTTCAGTTATCTGCCGGACCTGCCGCGAATGTTCCGGTTCCTGTCTGCTTTGGAGTTACTGCAAATGAAAGGGGCCATCCTCTGCTTTGATTTTCAGGCGGACGCGCTGCGATCACTCTGCGGCGACAAGGTCGAGTTGCAGACCATCGACTTTGCTGAGTTCGAGAGGAGGTTCTTCTCCAACCCATGAAACAACCTCAAAAACGCGCTCAAATTCTATTGGCAGTCGCGCTGCTGCTCTATGCCTGCGGCTACGTAACGCAGTTCATCGGCAACTATGCCGTCTGGCAGAAAAACGGCGGTATGCTGGGCGGTACTTCCCCGCCGTTCCCCTCTTTGTCGCCGCTGGCCTGTCTTAAAGGTATTCTATGGTTTCCCTACAACCTTTACTGCATAGCAGGCTGCGCAGCCGCAGTCGCCGCGATTTTCCTGTATCGTAAGCTGTTTAGTCAGGATGCCTTAACGGATTCCGAGCGCAACTTCGATTTTTCCGCAAAAGGTACTTACGGCACATCCGGCTGGATGCAGCCGCGAGAGATTCCCGCCGTGCTGGATATGGTTTCCGATTTATCCAAACATACGGGCACTGTTCTGGGAATGCTCGACGGAAAGTTCCTCTGCATCCCAGAGAAAACGCGCATGAACGGCAACCTCGCCGTCTATGGTGCCAGCGGCTCGATGAAAACACGCTCATTCTGCATGAACCGCATCCTGCAAAGCGCCGCCCGCGGAGAGTCACTGATTATCTGCGACCCCAAATCCGAACTCTACGAAAAATCCAGCGAATATATGCGGGATTTGGGGTACACTGTGCGGGTGTTCAACCTTGTCAGCCCCGAAAACTCCGACTCGTGGAACTCCCTGAAAGAAATTGATGGGCAGGAACTGATGGCGCAGCTTTTCGTGGATGTCATCATTAAAAACACCAACGGCACCGGGAAAAGTGACCGTTTCTGGGACTCAGGAGAAATGAATCTGCTGAAAGCACTGGTCTTGTACGTTGACCTCACTTACCCGCCAGAACAGCGGAACATCGGTGAAGTGTATAACCTCATCACGCAATGCAGCGAAAGTCAGTTGGACAGCCTGTTTGATGTCCTGCCGCTGACCCACCCCGCCAAAGCGCCGTACAGCCTGTACCAGCTGGCTTCGGATTCGGTGCGCAGTGGTGTTATCAGCGGGCTGGGCAGCCGGTTGCAGGTGTTCCAATCGGAGCTTATCAAGAAAATCACTGCCTATGACGAAATCAGCCTTGAACTGCCGGGACAACAGCCTTGTGCGTATTACCTCGTCACCAGCGATCAGGACAGTACCTTTGATTTTCTGGCATCGCTGTTTCTGTCCTTTGCCTTTATCAAACTCGTACGCTATGCCGATGCCAATTGCCCCGGTGGGCGGCTTCCTGTGCCGGTCCATGTGCTGGGCGAGGAGCTGACCGCCTGCGGTACGATTTCCGAACTATCACGGCGCATCAGCGTTATCCGCTCCCGCAATATCTCTATGTCCTGCGTATTCCAGAATCTTGCCGGACTGCAAAACCGTTACCCACAGAACCAGTGGCAGGAAATTTTGGGCAACTGCGATGTGCAGCTTTTTCTCGGTTGCACAGACCAGTTGACCGCCGAGTACGTCTCCCAGCGTACCGGCATCGCCAGTGTGGCAGTTTCCAGTACCTCCAAAGCACTGAGTACCTTGCGCGTCTCCGACTATACGCCGCAGTACCGCGAGAGCAGTGGTGTCGGAAAGCGGCCGGTGCTGACCCCGGACGAAGTGCTGCGCCTGCCGGTAGATGAAGCGCTCGTGATTCTGCGCGGACACAAAGTTCTGAAAGTCCACAAGATGGACTACTCTTTGCACCCTGCCTATAAGCATCTGCGGGAGTGCAAAGCGTCCGCCCATATCCCGGAGTGGCGGAAAGCCATACCGGAAACGCTCAAAATTTTCCCGGAGGAAACAGCTAAAGCATCACCCAAGGCACCGCCTAAGCGCCGTGGCCGTCCTGCCAAATCAAAAACGGTGGTTGCCACCGACAAAGAATCCATCATAACAAAACCTGAAACTGAAAAGGAGGTTTCCCATGGAAATGAACAATGATATTTTTACCCCTGACCTGCCCATCCCCGAACCTGTGGAGTTTGAAGATGCACCCATTCCTGCCCCTGTCGAAGAAGAAAAGCCTGCCGAGACTCCCCCGCCCCGCCGCAGACGCAAAGCAGATGCCCCGGTGCTGACCATTGAAAGCGGCGATGAAATCGAAACCGAGGATGCCCGCGAAGCCGCCGCATGGCACGAGATCCACAACGCCTACCGCACACGGCGTATCCTCTCTGCACCGCTGGGCGGTATCGAGCAGACCGACAGCGGCAAGACGATTGCCGTTGTGGACTACAACGGTTTCCGAATCGTTATCCCTCTCAAAGAAATGATGGTTGCCCCCAACGCTGCCAACAGCACCGACAGCATGGCCGTCCGCCAGATGAAACTGCTGGGCAACATGCTGGGCGCAGAAATCGACTTTGTTATTCTCGGCATTGACTCCAAGAGCCGCAGTGTAGTCGCCAGCTGCCGCGAAGCCATGATGCGCAAGCGCCAACTTTTCTATTTCAGCCCTGATGCCAATGGCGAGTACCGCGTCCGTGAGGGGCGTGTGGTGCAGGCTCGCGTTATTGCCGTTGCCGACAAATCCATCCGTGTGGAGATTTTCGGCGTGGAGTGTTCCATCATGGCGCGGGATCTGGCATGGGACTGGATCGGTGATGCCCATGACCGCTTTGCTGTGGGCGACCAGATTCTTGTCCGCGTGACAGAGGTGAACAAGACCTCGCAGGAAGAATTGTCCGTCCATGCCGATGTCAAGAGCGTCACCGAGAACACCAGCCACGAAGCCTTGAAACGCTGCCGTGTGCAGAGCAAATACGCCGGCCGCGTCACCGATGTACATAAAGGCATCGTCTATGTGCGGCTTTCTAACGGGGTCAATGCTGTGGCTCACTCCTGCTATGACCGCCGCACGCCCGGGAAAAAGGATGATGTCAGTTTTGTGGTAACGAAGCTGGACGAGGAGCGCAGCATTGCCGTGGGCATCATCACCCGCATTATCCGTCAGAATCTGTAACCGATGAACCGTGGGCAGCCCCGGCGGTTGCCCATCTTTTACATGAAAGGATTCGTAAAATGGCTGTTTTTCGCGTAGAGCGCATTAAGGACTATACCGTTATGAGCAATCATCATCTTCGCAACAAAAATTTGTCCCTGAAAGCCAAGGGTCTGCTGTCGCAGATGCTTTCCCTGCCGGACGACTGGGATTATACCCTCAAAGGGCTTGCCGCCATCAATAAGGAGAGCGTGGACGCTATCCGCACAGCGATTTGGGAGCTGGAGGATGCCGGGTATGTGGTGCGTACCCGCGTCCGTGATGAGCGCGGCTGTCTGCGTGGCTGCGATTACTATGTCTATGAGTACCCGCAAACTCCCTCATCCGGCTCCGGCGGCAGCGCTGAATCCGTGCCGCCTATGCTGGAACCCCTTGCATCGGATTCTGCTGTACTGGGAAATCCCATGCAATTAAATAAAGAAATACAAAATAAAGAGAAACAAAATACTGATCTAATCTTATCCGAGGGAGCGGCCGTGCGGACAAAAGTCCGCGACAACATCGAACTGGACCTGCTTTGCCGCAACCAGCCGGAGAGCGCCCCAGTGATGCAGGAGATCTACGAGCTGGTCGTGGAGACAATCCAGCTCCGCAGCCCTGTACTGCGGCTGGGCAACAACCTGTTCCCGATGGCCTTGGTGCGGGAACGACTGTTGCAGCTGACAAGCGAGCATATCCGTTTTGTCCTTGACGGCCTGTGCAATCTGCACACGGACGTTAAAAATCTCAAGAAATATCTTCTGACGATGCTGTTCAATGCGCCTGTCACACTGAACGGCAGGACGATGCTGGATGTACGCAAATCTGTCGGTGGCGGATCCCGTCCGATGCTGGCGTAACGCCGCGAAGATATGAACAAATTGTAAAATTTGAAAAAGTGGCCGAAATTTTTTAATTTTTTCGTTTGAGATGACAGTAATAAGGGCAAATAGGTTTTTTCGGCCTATTTTCAACAAATTGGAGGTGAAATTCTATGAAACAAGCTCGTATCCATTGTCCCTACTGCGGCTCTCTTGCCATGCTGCGCCCGGCAAGCGCGATTCATGGTCTGTCCGACATTTCCGCAGGAACGTACCTGTACGTCTGCCGCCGCTGGCCTGCCTGTGATGCCTATGTCACAGCAGACCGCCGCACGAAGCAGCCGCTCGGCACCCTTGCCAACGGAGATCAAGAGGGCTGTGTCTGGCTCTGCAATGCAGCACTGACCTTCGACCCAGCGCGCGGTAGCTTTGCATCCTATGCCCGGCAGGTCGTACAGAATGGTCTTGTCAGTTACTGCCGCAACCTTACGGGAAAACAATCCCGCATGATTTCTCTGGCAGAGATGGAGCCAACTGCACTTGCCGCATTAGAAGTACAACATAGCGCTCCCTTCGATATTGAGTGCGAGACTCCCCTGCTGCTTGCCGCCGCAGAATCTCAATACAGCGGCGTGACCCGCAAGGGCGTCCATGCGCTGGCGTTGCAAGTCTCCGGCATACCGCTTACCGCAGTTGCTACTCGCATGAGCGCCCCGCCCAACCACGTTTCGGCGTGGATCAGCCGTGCTGTCCACAAATTGCGAAACGATGAATCTTTTCTCTCATCTCTACACGAAAATTAAAATTTGGAGGTCCCCTTATGAAAATGCTTTACACTGCCAATGGCCGTTATATCCGCTGCTGCACCGAAGAAGGCACCCGCCCGGTCATCATCGTCTGCGAAAAAGAGTACGAGGTCGATGTGCAAGAGTTTATGCTCTGGTCCATCCTCAACTGGCGCATCCTGCGGGAAGAGGAAATCAGTAGCTTCTACGAGAAGATGGCGAGCAGTTCCAATGTCACCATCCACCGCAGCTGGCAGGACTGTGTGCAGCGCCTGCTAGTTCGCGGGCTCCTTGTGGTTGGCACCGGGGATACCGAGTATGATGCGCTATATGATTTGCTCTCCTGCCGCTTTATCATCCCCATCGGTGCGGCATGGCCGCTGCGGGTGCTGTCGTTCCTCAAACTGACGTTTTTGGAGGGCATCTCTTGGAAAATCACCCGCCGCCTGTTCCACGTTGATGCCCGTAGCGCCTGCGAGAAAAAAGTCATCCGCCTTGCCCGGCAGACACCGCTCTCGTGCGCGGAAATTATCAAGTGCATCGAAATGGACATCCGTCGCCTGAAGGACGGCTACGATGTGCTGGACAAGCTGTACGATGACAACGACTTGAACTGCGACAACTTCGCCCAGGCTGTTCGGGAGTACCGTTGCAGCCACGAAGTCATCACAGCAGTAGCAAACCTTTATCTTCGACAACAGATTATGATTGATACATATTAAATCGTCTCTGGGTTGACAACTACAAGATATAGTATTATAATTGCTTTGTAAATGATTTTTATGCTATATAAGCATACGCTGTTGTTTTTGTAATCGGTGCCGGTAGTAGATGGCATTGCGCTGAATTGGGCGCGGTGTCTCCCCTGCCGGCACTTTTTTATATAGATATTTCCTGCCATTGGCAGAAAGGAGTGAACCAAGAATCAATCCGCATCCCGCATGGCCGCCGAACAGTGGCCGTACCTTGGGCTGCATCAAGTGTTCAGAACGGACACCTGATGCAGCCCCTTTTTGTTTTTGTGAAAGGACGGTAATCGACAATGAAATCTGACAATGCCATCCGGAATGGCACAAGCATTTTTGTGGGCATCATCGTAGCCATCGCCGCGTTCGCGCGCGGCGCGCTACTGCTGCCGCTTCTGCTTGTTGCCTGCTCCGTCTGGGGGCTGTATGTGCTGCACTATCTGCGAGGCAGTCTCCCGGCAGTCCCCAAGAAGAAAGCAAAGGCTCCCCGCCGCGCTAAATTTGTGGTGCCGGACATTGAGGATGAACCTCTCAGCGACATTCTGCTGCTCCATGTGAACCAGCGCATCACCGCTGCACTTCGCACAGCAGGCAGCAACATCACATGGGAATGGGCTACGAAAGACCCGCTTACCATCAGGTTTTTATCAGCAGTATTTCTCAATTACTTTCTGCATAGCATCCCAGTTTTCTTCCATGCCGGAGGTCAGCTTGAACTGGGTGCGGGCGCGGTTAAGGTTCTGCTGTTCATAGTTAATGTGGAAGTAGTGGTCTCCCTCGAGATAATCGGAGAGGAAGCGCATGCCGCATTCCATTGTCATCAGCTTGGCGCCCCAGGGCAGGGTCTGTTTCTCTAAAGGCGTGAACGCCTCCCCTGCTGCCTGCAAGAAGCCCTTGGTGTAAATTTCAAACAGTTCCATGCTAAAATTCACTTTCGAGAGGTCAGCTTCATCCTCGGCGCAATGGTTGGCACCGAAGCGGATGGAATCGCCGAAGTCATTGGCGGCAAGGCCCGGCATGACGGTGTCAAGGTCGATGACGCAAAGGCCCTCCCCCGTCGTTTTGTCGAGCAGGATATTGTTCAGCTTGGTATCGTTGTGGGTGACGCGCAGCGGTAGCTTGCCCGCCGCCAGCAGATCCACCATCACATGATAATCAGCTTCGCGGGCGCAGACAAACTCGATCTCGCGCCGCACCTGGGCGGCGCGGCCCATGCGGTCCTCGGCTACAGCGCGCTGGAAATCAGCGAAGCGCTTGGGTGTGTCGTGGAAGTGTGGGATCGTCTCATGGAGGGTGTGGGCCGGATAAGCGGCAAGCTGATGCTGGAAATTGCCGAACGCAACGGCGCTTTGGTAAAAATCCTCGGCAGATTGCACCTGCTGCAAGCAGACGGTGTTCTCCACAAAATCATAGACACGCCAGCAGCTGCCATCGGCGGCTTGGTAATAAGGCTTTTCTGCCGCAGTAGGCACTACATGGAGCGTGGCACGCGCAGGGTCAGCCCCGCGCTGTTTAGCTTTTTCACGCAGAAAATCCGTTACGCCGCAGATATTTTCCATCAAGCCGGCGGGGTCCTTGAAGGTATCGGTGTTGATCTTTTGCAGGATGTAGCGCTTTGCGCCCTGCGCAGACGTTACCGTGAGGGCATACGTCTGGTTGATATGCCCCTCGCCATAGGGAACCGGCTCGGACACCGAACCGTTCCACCGCCAGGCGGCTAAAATCTCATTCATCATAAAATATCCTCTCAGTTTTTGTTTATGCCGCGATGCTGTACAGCACGACACCGGCCATGGCAGCCCCCGCCATGACCTTGATGGGACTGGGCTTCCACTTACGCAGAATAAAGAAGCCCACAAGGAAAACAGCCAGGGCAATCAGATCCATGCTGCCCAAATCAGCCGGGAAAGTGCGCTGCCCGTACAGGGCCATGCACAACAGGGAGATGCCGGCGGAAGCGATCATGGCAATAACAGCAGGCCGCAGCCCGGCCAGGATGCCCTGCATAACGCTTAGACCTCGGAAACGGTAATACACGTAGGCCAGCGTCATGACGATGACGCAGGACGGGAAAATACAGCCGATCGTGGCAATCAGTGCCCCCGGCAGACCCGCCACCTGAATACCAACAAACGTAGCAGCGTTTACGGCGATGGGGCCGGGGGTCATTTCGGCAATGGCCATAATGTCCGCGAAGCCCGTCATCGTCAGCCAGGGGTGAATATCCACGACTTGGTTTTGAATCAGGGGCATGGCCGCATAGCCGCCGCCGATGCTGAACAGGCCGATTTGGAAAAAGCTCCAGAACAGTTCCAGGTAGATCATTTGTCGTCCTCCCGCTTTTGCAGATACAGAGTATCCAGTGCGCCGATGACACCGCAGACCAAAATAATTAAAATGATATTCACCGAGAAGAAACGGGTCGCCAAAAAAGCCGCCAGCATGACCGCGATGGGCAGCCAGCGCTTCTTTTTCAGGATGGGCCACGCCATATTGATGACCACATCAAAGACAACCGCCGCCACACCGGCCAGCATACCGGCCATCGCCATACTCACATACTTGTTGGATCGGAACGCCTGATAAAACGCGGAGATAATGGAAATGATGATAAGCGGCGGCAAGGCTGCCCCCACCACGGTAATCAGCGCACCGGGGATGCCTGCCACATGGTAGCCCACCAGAATCGAGGCATTGATGGCAATAGAGCCGGGGCTGGATTGGGCAATCGCCGTCAGGTCCAGCATTTCTTCTTCCTCGATCCAGCGCAGTTCTTTCACGAAGCGCTCGCGCATCAGGGGGATAATGACGAAGCCGCCGCCGAAGGTGCAGGCGCTCAACTTAAAGGTAGAGAGAAACAGCTGCCAGTATTTATTTTTCTTGTCCAATAGAATCTGTCTCCTTTTCAGCGGTACATTTGAACGGCGCGGACCATCTCGCACAGGCGCGGTTCCGCATAGGCAAAAAACTTTTGCAGGGCTTTGCAGTAGTAACTGCGCTGCGCAGTGTCGGTAGCATTGCGGTCGCGCTTGCAGCCGCCGCGGCACAGGCGGATCCATCTGCACTGCCGGCACTCTGCGGGGATCTGCCAGCCGTCTGTGATAAATGTCTGCATTTTCTTGCCGGTAAGCAGCGATTGCAGGGTGTCGTTTTGCACAGTTCCAAGTTTATAGGCATCCAGGCAGAAGAAGTCGCACGGGTACACGGCACCGCTACCCTCCACAACCATATAGGCACCGCAAGTACCGGTCGTGGAGCAGGTCCCCGCAGGGCTGCCCATAAGCAGATGAATATAATCCTCAAACAAACGGATGCTGATATAGGTGCTGGTTTTCCAGTCCCGATACCAGGCATCAAACATGGCACACAGGAACTGCGCGTACAGCTCCGGTGTTAAGGAGTAGTTCTGCTGCCCTTGCGGCGTATCCAACGGGTCCAGACAGGGAATGAACTGCAAATAGCGCACCCCCGTGGCTTTCATGGATTCATACACGCGCTCCGCCTTTTTGGCCAGCCGCTTGGTGACGACACACAAAAGGTTGCACTCCACGCCGCAGCGGCGCAGCAGTTTGATCGTCTGCGTGATTTTATCCCATGTCCCGTTCCCCTGTGCGTCCGGGCGCAGGGCATCATGGACATCCGGGGTGCCATCCAAGCTGATGCCCACGAGAAAATGGTCTTTGCTGAAAAATTCAGCCCATTCCTCGGTAATGGCAAGGCCGTTTGTCTGGATGGCGTACTGTACGGTGACGCGCTTCTGGTTGTACTTTCGCACCGTCTGCGTAAAGAAGCGGAAAAAATCCAGCCCGGCCAGGGTTGGCTCCCCGCCCTGAAAGGCAAACGAAACAAAGCCGCCCTGCTCAATTTCCACAAAGCAGCGCTGAATCAGCGTCTCGGCAGTCGCCCGCGTCATCATGCAGTCTTCGGGGTTCACGCGGTTTTGCTGCTCATCCCGGTAAAAGCAATATTGGCAGCGCATGTTGCAGTAGCCTGCGGCTGGTTTTATCAGGAATTGAAGCTGCTTCATAGCACCTCGGTATGCTGCAATACGGTCACGGGTGTTTTGCCCACAAGCAGGCTGTGGCCGTCGGTGTAGCCCTCTTCGCGTTTTTTCAGTGCGTTGATGAGAAGTTCGCGCAGCTCGGCTACGCGCGCTGGGTGTTCGTCCAGCACATTCTTGTTCTCGTGCGGGTCGTTGCGCAAATCAAAGTACAGCTCCCGCCCGGTCTGGGAGTACCAGATGTATTTATCCTCTTTTGTCAGGATGAAATGCATGGAATCCTCGCCAAGCGTATGCTCGCCGTGCAGATATTCACGCTCAACAGGGTGCAGCAGGCTCGTGCCGTCCACGGTTTCGGGGATCGGTGTGCCCGCCAGTTCCAGCAGCGTGGGCATAACATCCCGCAGCTCGGCCAAATCGGTGCGGACCGTGCCGTGCTTGCCGACATAACGCTCCGGCCCGGAGATAAACAGCGGCACATGGATGCTGCCCTGAAACGGCTTGGCTTTTTGGAACATCAGGTGGTCACCCAGCATCTCGCCGTGGTCGGAGACAAACAGAATAATCGTATTGTCCATAATCTGTTCCTCCACCAACGCGGAGACTAAGCGCCCGATTTGGTGATCCATGTGGGTAATCGCCGCATAGTAGCCCGCCCGCAGCTGCTGGATGTAGCTCTCATCCGAGGGTGCCGTCTGGGCATGGTAGCTGTGGCCGTCGCGCTCCCAGCGGACGCAGTCGTTCCAGTCGCCGCGCCAAGGCTCGGCCAGCGGCTTATCTTTGTACAAATTCAGGTAGTATTCCGGGGCATCCAGCGGCGGGTGCGGCCGCACAAAGCTGGCCATCAAAAAGAACGGCTTCGAGCGGTCACGGCGGCGCAGGAAATCCCGGCACTCGCTGGCGACCCAGTTGGTAGGATGGTACTTTTCCTCGTAGATCCAGGGGCGCACGACCCAGCTGTTGCAGTCAAGGCCGGTGTCCACGGGGTCGGCATCCACGCCAAGCTGCTGTTTGAGCCACCAATAATAATCATCGGCCACGCGCTGGTCCTCATAACTGGGCGTGGTGGGGCGGCGGTAGGCATGGAGATAGCCGTCATGCAGTCGCACATCGTTAAAGCCCAGGTTGTTGCGCAGCGGATGGACGTGCATTTTGCCGACGCACTGGGTATAGTAGCCCGCCTTGCTCAGTTCCCCGGCCAGCGTGTGGGGGTACTCCCACGGGATCAAATCTTCGTAGCCAACGCGGCCCGTGTGCTCCTGGGACATGCCGGTATACAGCGTGGCGCGGGCGGGAACGCAGGTCGGGCAGGCGGAATAGGCGTTTTCATAGCGCACACCCTCGGCGGCCAGGGCATCCAAAAACGGCGTTTTCACATCCGGATGCCCGGCAATACCCAGGCAGTCGCCGCGCATCTGGTCTGCCATAAGCAGGATAATATTGGGACGTTTATCCATAATAAACCCCTTATCATTGTTTTTGCAGGTAAAGGCGTGCCGCACAAACACGGCACGCCTTTGTCTGTTTTACAGATTATACCACTTGATCTCGTTCGCGTCCATGTGCAGGTCGAAGCTGCTGCCATCGCCGGTATAAACGGTGGTATCCTGCGGCTCGTAGGTGTTGTTTACCACGCAATACTTGCCGTTCTTGACGTAGGCATGTACTTCGACATTGTAGTTCGTGCTGAACCACTTGTGCAGGTCGGCCTCATCGTGGGCAGCCCACAGAATAGCGCGGTACAGCACGCGGTTGTTCACAAAGCTGTAGGGCAGGCCGCTGATGTACACGCCGCGGCCCTTGCCATACTCGTGCGCGGCCATCTGCACTTCCTTGTCGCGCTGAATCAGAATCTCGGTGCCTTCCAGCGCAAAGATGCTCTTCTTCCCCTCGCCGAAGTCCACGTCATGGTCGGGGCAGTCGGTCAGAATAAAGTGGTCACGGTGCTCGTCCCAGTTGTACTTGTCGTAGTTAAGCGTGAAGCCGGTTTCTTTCTCCACGCCGAGCGGTGCGGACAGCTGCAAATAGCGCCCCTGATACTGGTGACCGCCGGGTTCGCCGACACCGATCAGACCGCCGCCGCGATGGACAAAGCCCTTGACGGCGGAGGAAACATCCGGGTCCTCCCAGACCTTGCCGCCGGTGTGGGCGGTGTCGCCGTCGCCGACGTTGATGAGGACGTCGATGCCGTCCAGCACCTTCGGGTCGGCTTTGATATCGTCAAAGCTGATAAACCTCACATCAAACGGTGCGCCGGACAACGCTTCGATCACGCCCGCATAGCTGTAATTCTGCTTCTGGTACAGCGCATGGTGAACCATGTGGC